>Ga0155583_155_pt1 | contig 41615 bp, 35 predicted proteins | sample RifCSPhighO2_12_FD_107240 | JGI IMG/M metagenome (GOLD analysis project Ga0155583, IMG submission 107240) | Gammaproteobacteria bacterium RIFCSPHIGHO2_12_FULL_38_14 | reverse complement strand
GCTCAGTAAGACGTTCTCTTTCTTCAATCACCCAAGTATTCTCTTGTAAAAATTTTACGGTGCGCTCAATCCCTTGTTGAATCGTTAATTTTGGTTGCCAGCCTAATGCACGAATCTTTGTGGTATCAAGAAAAATAAATGGATTGTCGCCAATCCAGCCGCGATCGCCACCCGAATAATTCAACGTGGGCGTTACGTTAAGTGCTTTGCAGATCCATCCAATGGAATCATTCACTTCACAATATTCATTCGTACCCAAATTAAAAATATTGACGCGATTTTGTGCATGCTGCATCGCGAAAAAAATTGCATCGACACAATCTTGAATATACAGATACGATTTTCTTTGCTTGCCATTACCCAAGACAGATAATTTTTCAGGATGCGCAATCAATTGACGATAAAAATCATACACATGACCATGCGTATAGCGTTCCCCTAAAATAGACACAAAACGAAATATCCACGCTTGAAATTGAAATCCTTCGCAATACGCTTCAATTAAGCCTTCTGCGGCTAATTTTGAGGTGCCATACAACGAGGTTTGAATAGGGAAGGGCGCATCTTCAGGTGTTGGAATCACTGTTGCTTCGCCATAAATTGAGCCTGTTGATGCAAAAGCAATTTTTTTAATATCATTGGTGCGCATCGCTTCAAGTACATTAAACGTGGCAATTGTGTTTTGCTGTAAATCTCTATCAGGGTGATGCGTGCCAAAGCGCACATCAGCATTAGCAGCGCAATGAAATACAACATCACAGCCGCGCATCGCTTCAGTGAGTAGAGTGGTGTTTAATAAATCACCCTCGATTAATGTAAACTGTGAATTTTTTTTTGCAGCTTCTAAAAAACGATATAAACCGGTTGAAAAATTATCATAGGCGACGACTTCGAAGCCTTCTGCTAATAATCGATCCGTCAAATTACTCGCAATAAATCCAGCTGCACCCGTTACAAAGCATTTCATGTTGCGCTTACCTTATTGTTTAGTTTTCTAAACACCCAGTTTCTCGCTAAAATATACCCCACAAATACGGTCATCCCAATTGAGGCTGTGATAGATAAATAAGGCGACAAATGCAACACGCCAATCACCACATGCGCAACAGCCAACGTAATTAAGTAATTCACTAAGGTCATCACTAAATAACGCGCCATTTGTTTGGGTAGATTTTCTTTATGAGAACCAAACGTTACACGTCGATTTCCCGTAAAGTGCGTAATGACCGAAAGTACATACCCAATTGAAATGGCGACTTTAACATTACAATGGAATACCTTCCAACATAATGTAAATACGGAAAAATAAACGATGGCCGCGGAAGCGCCCACACAAGCGTAAAAGAAAAATGTTTTCGTGTCTGAAATTTTTCGAACGTGTCGCATAGTTACTCATAGGTATTTTCAGCAGTTTCAACCACTCGGTCAACGATGTACATGGGTCGACGCTTTACCTCATCATAGATACGTCCAATATATTCTCCCACCAACCCTAAACACAACAACTGAACCCCTGAAAAAAAGGTAACAACAAGCACAGTGGTAGGAAGACCTGGTGTTAAATCAAATCCAAATATTTTTTGAATAACGTACCATAAACCAGTTAAAAAACTTACAAAGGCCATAAAACCGCCTAAAACGGACATTAATTGCAGGGGGCGGCTACTGAAACTGATCAATCCGTTGAGCCCAATTTTGAGCGAGCCAGTTAAGCGATTATAATTTCCTTTTCCTGAAAAACGCGCGTCCCGATCATACTCCACATGTGACTGCTTAAATCCTACATAGGCGACAAGTCCACGCAAAAAACCGTGTGTTTCGTGTAATTGACGCAATTCCTCAATCACACGTCTTGTCATAATGCGAAAATCGCCTGTGTTTCTCGGTATTTTGATATCAGATAACGTATTAATTGCTTTGTACCCCAAAAAGGCAATCAACCGTTTTAACAGTGTTTCTCCCTTGCGAGAACGGCGCTTTGCGTACACCACTTCAACGTTTTCATGATGCAATTTTTCATACATGGTTTGGATTAATTCGGGGGGATCTTGCAAATCTACATCGATCACCACGCAGGTTTTCCCCTTGCAAGATAAAATACCTGCTATGGTTGCAGCAGGTTGCCCAAACCGCCTTGAAAATACCATTAATTTAATGCGGGAATTACGGTGAATTTCTTTTTCAATTACCGCTTCAGTGTCATCAGGTGAAGGATCGAGCGTAAAAAGAATTTCATATTTCAATGAGATCTTTTCAAGCGCAGGTTCCATGCGGGCAAGAAATGGTTGAATATTTTTAGATTCTTTATACACAGGCACAATAACTGAAATATCAATGTCGCCCTTGCGAACGCGTGGGCTTCCACTTTTGCCTTGGTGTTGATCAAACTCTTGCATACACATCCTCCAATCGCACAATATCTTCTTCGCTGATGTGCGCACCTGTTTGCACTTCAATAATAATTAACAGCTCAGACTGCGAGTTACCCAATCGATGCTTTGTTTTGGGCGGAATATACGTTGATTGATTCGCGCAAAGCGTAAATTGCTTCTCATCATTCACCACATCCGCGACGCCTGATACCACCACCCAATGCTCTGCACGGTGTTGATGTACCTGTAATGACAACCTCGCGCCCGATTTAACCACAATACGCTTCACTTGAAAATTTTTCCCCTCTGCCAATACTTCATATGAGCCCCAAGGACGATGCACCAAAGGATGGTTTTTTGTTAGGTGTGCCTGTTTCTTTTTTAATTCATTCACAATAGTTTTTACAGATTGTGAATAGCGTTTATCTGCCACCAACACCGCATCGGAAGTACTCACAACAATTTGATTTTTTAATCCTAATGCTGCGACAAAACGCCCGTCCGTACTGATGTAGCAATTTTCGCTCTCTTGCAGCAACACATTGCCGGATTGCACATTTCCACCTTCATCACTATTGTTTGCCTCGGCAACGGAAACCCAACAACCCATATCATTCCAAGTGGTGTTGAGCGGAACAACAACAGCCCGATCTGTTTTTTCCATTACCTCGTAATCAATCGAATTGTTTGGACATTCATGAAATACGGCGGTATTTAATTGCACGTATTGATCGTGTTTTTCGCTGGCATGAATCGTTGCTATGGCAGATTGATAAATAACAGGGGAGAGGCGCATCATTTCTGACAAAATCGTTTTTACTTGAAAATAAAAAATACCGCTGTTCCAGTAATAATTTTTTGTTTGTAAAAAAGCTTCGGCTGTTGCTAATGGCGGCTTTTCGATAAAATGCTGAATTTTAAAAACACCTTCGCTTAACGATTCACCCATTTCAATGTAACCATATCCTGTTTTCGGGCTGGTGGGTGTTACACCAAAAGTTACTAAAAATCCCTTCTCCGCCGCTTCTTTTGCTGTTTTTACCGCTTCTTTGAAATGCACTGCGTTCTCAATCCAATGATCCGAGGGCATCACCAAAATAGAAAGATCCTCTCCCATTTCCTTTGCCACCAACGCTGCAATGGTGATCGCTGGCGCAGTATTTTTGCCCACGGGCTCTAAAATAAATTGTACGTTTTTGACAGCAATTTCTTGCAGCTGATCTAAACAAATAAAATAATGTTCGCGATTGCAGACAACCAGTATGGGGCTGTGTTCTGCGATCTGCTCTGCACGTAATAGCGTTTCTTGAAACAAAGAACGCTCGGAAATGAGCTTAAGAAACTGTTTTGGGTGCAATTCCCGCGAAAGTGGCCAAAGCCGTGTGCCTGATCCCCCCGCCAAAACTACTGGCACCACATTCGATCTCATTCCTGGTTTTTCCTTGAAAAAATTTTGGTGCAATTGTATCCAATGTACCTTTAAAATACCACGCATGAAACATTTGTTTATGGTTGACAATACCACGCTTACCTGCGATTACCAGCCCATGCGAACGCAGCTGAAGATCAACTCAGCATACCTAAATTATTCAGTTGCCGTTCACGCAGGATCACCTTGGACCTTTTTGCGCTCATTGTTAAAAAATAATGTTCTGCTAATCGATTCGGTTATCTTTAGCGCAAACCAGGCTGAATTTTTTGATTTTCCTGAAAAAGCAATTTTGTCTATCGATGCCTCTGAGCATTTCAAGACACTGGCAGGTGTTGTCCGCGTGCTTGATTTTCTGGTTGAAAATGCGCTAACCAAAGATAAAAAATTAATTATCGTTGGCGGAGGAACACTTCAAGAAACAGGCGCCTTCGCCAGCAAAATTTATAAACGCGGGATTCAATGGATTTATTTTCCCACCACGCTTATTGCTATGTCTGATAGCTGCATTGGCGGGAAAGCGGGGATTAATTATGCGGGCGCGAAAAATCAATTGGGTGTTTTTTCTTCTCCCGCAGCCATACATATTTTTTCAGATTTTTTAAATACGCTGCCGGAAACGCAAATACGATCAGGCTTAGGAGAAATATTAAAATCCTGCATTATTGGCGGCGATTATTTTTTGAATCAATATCACTATTTTTTTCAACGGCGCGCGTTTACCGATTTAATCATGATTGCTTTATCGATTAAAAAAACCGTTGTTGAACATGATGAGTTTGAAAAAAATCATCGCCGATGCCTGAATTATGGGCATACTTTTGGTCATGCGATTGAAATACTATCAGACTACAAAATTCCGCATGGCATTGCGGTTGTATTGGGTATTCAAATGGCGAATAAATTTTCATATCAACAAAGATTGCTATCACTAGATTGCATGAATAAATTAAATACGCTTTGTGAATCACTGATATCACCCACAGATCATCAACACTTTCGCAGTATTGAGTTATCAAGCATGACTCCTCTATTCCATCAAGATAAAAAAACGGTGGATCAACATACGCATTTTGTGTTGATCAAAAAACCGGGAGAAATAGTGTATGCGGTTGTTGATCCCCTTTCACTGCATTCGCGTGGGATTTTGCAGTATTGAAGCCCATCAAGAAACATATATCTATTTTAAGCGCTTCTGAAGAGCGATCGGTTTAATAACACACAACATAGCACCGGCAATGATAGCGGCGCCCATTAAATAAAAAGCGGGCGCCTCAAGCAAATCTGTTTCATACACTAAATAAGTTGCGATCAACGGCGTTAATCCGCCAAAAATTGCCAGACCTAGATTATAGCAAACCGCGATGCCGCTATAACGAATAGTAGTCGGAAAAAGTTCGCTCAACAGGGTGGGCATCACCCCGAGCGCGAGACCCGTCAAGATCACACCACCCAATAATCCTAAAAAAACCAATGAAAAATGCGTGGTAAAAATATAAAAGATTGGGTAAGCGCTCACTAATGTCAACACAATGAGCACATACAATAAGCGTTTATGACTTACGTGGTCAGCTATCCAACCAAAAATAATGCAGTTCACTGCCGCCAAAAACAAAGCGATAGTATTGTACCAAATATAGTAAGGCGCATTAATTTTTAGTATTTTACTCACATAAACGGGCGAAAATATTAATAACATCGTGATAATACTCGCGGCCAATCCAACAATAAAAATGGCTGCAAAAGTATTTAAAAAACATTTCCGAAAAACAGTGGCCAAAGGAAAATGCTCAATCTTATGTTCAATGGTTTGAAAAAGTGGTGACTCCACAAGCTGTCGTCGCATCCAATAACTGAATAACCCAAAAAAACCTCCTACAAAAAACGGCACCCGAAATCCCCAAGTAGCCATTTCCGTGGGTGATAAAAAATGGGTTAACATCGCTTGAAATAATGAACCCAAGGTTGTACCACTGAGTAACGCAAAAAAGATAATGCCATTTGCCAATCCTTTTCGCTCCGGCATAGACTCGCTGACATAGGCGATCGCACCCGGAATTTCGCCACCCACCGATAAGCCCTGAAAAACGCGCAGTAGCGTGACGATAACGGGCGCCGCCATACCGATGACATCATATCTTGGCACAAACCCAATCAATAAAGTTGAGAGCGCCATGATAAATACTGATAAGGTAAAAGTCTTTTTTCGGCCTCGCTTGTCGCCAAAATGCCCAAACAAAATCCCACCAAGGGGGCGCACAAAATACCCCAATGAGAAAGTTGCAAACGTCAGCAACAGTGAAACAGATTCTTTTTCAGCGGGAAAAAATGCTTTGGAAATATAGCCTGCCAATAATGCGTAAATAATAAAGTCATAAAATTCTAATGTACCGCCCAAACTGGAAAAAAAAAGTAATTTTCGTTGATTTTTGGTAAGCATGCCAAACCTCAGTCCAGTTGTGTTAATTATACCACTGTACAAGCGATGTCGCAGGGCCATCTGGTACAATAGGCGAAATAAGTAGAGGAAACCATGCGTCCACTCCTAATCATAGTTTTTTTTATTTTATTCCTCCCCTTTGCGGTATTTTCAAATAACAACCCCAATGGCGTTGCTATTCTGGTTTATCATGATGTCGATGCGCATCGAAAAACCAGCATGACATTAGCTACGCAAAAATTTGAGGCGCAAATGGCGTGGATAAAAGACCATGGCTATACCGTTATCCCCTTACAACAATTGGTGGAATATCTTCAAGGAAAACAATCTGATTTGCCCAAAAAATCCGTCGTCATTACGGCTGATGATGGATGGAAATCGGTTTACACCACGCTTGCCCCCATCACGCAAAAATATCATTATCCTGTCACGTTATTTATTTATCCGGCTGCTATTTCTGATAAACCTTCCTCTTGGATGACGTGGGATCAACTCAAAACACTGCAAAAAACAGGATTGTTTGATGTTCAAAGCCATACGTATTGGCATCCTAATTTTAAAATTGAAAGAAGAAAGCGTTCACCGGAAAATTATCAAAAATTTGTAAATGACCAACTGGTAAAATCTAAAAATATACTCGAGGAAAAACTCGGAACGCCGATCACGTTGCTCGCGTGGCCATTCGGCATTTACAACGATGACCTTGAAAATGCCGCGGAAAAAGCACACTACACCATGGCCTTTACCATCGGCGCCTTGCGCGCAAAACCTTCTGATATGCGTCACCCTATGGCAGTCCCACGCTACATGATCATCGAAAGCCAATCGATGCCAATGTTTGCAAGAATTGTCAGTGGGGCTTCAACCACCCTGGAATCTTCACCACAGCTATCCCATTAAATTAACAAATAATTATATCCGTGAATGCGCAAAATGAGATTCACCCCAGAATCTTCACCAAAATCTGTTGACATTTCCTCTGCGGTATATAAAATTACTCAATGTATTGAGTAATTTTACTCAATACATTGAGTAATTTATTAACTTGTTGATTTAAAATGTATAAGAGACGTATTTTAACACAGATTACGCAGCGGTTACGCGAAAAACGCCGCTTTATCCAAGTGCTGTCGGGTCCACGCCAAACTGGAAAAACAACCCTGGCAGAGCAAGCTGCACGAAGCGCGGGCATCCCTTATCATTATGCTTCCGCTGATTTTTCAGATGTACCCGAGCCACTATGGATTCAAACTGCTTGGAAGCAAGCAAGAATTTTACTCGATAAACAAAAGGCCAAGCCGGTTTTGCTTATTCTGGACGAAATTCAAAAAATTTCGCAATGGTCTTCCGTAATAAAAGCGGAGTGGGACGCAGATACACGATTTAAGCGTAATATTCAGGTGATGATACTGGGATCTGCACCATTATTAATTCAACATGGATTAACAGAAAGTCTTGCGGGGCGTTTTGAAATTATTCCCGTCCGTGCATGGTCATATCAAGAAATGTACGAGGCCTTCCACTGGAATCTCGATCAATATATTTTCTATGGCGGCTATCCAAGCACTGCTGAACTCATCAGTGAACCTGAAAGGTTTACCACCTACATTCGTAACTCACTCATTGAAACTACTTTATCACGCGATATTTTACTTCTGAATACTATACAAAAACCCGCTTTATTGCGTCGCCTATTTCATTTGGGATGCGAATATTCCGGTCAAATTTTATCTTATCAAAAAATGTTGGGGCAACTTCATGACGCTGGGAACACTACTACATTAGCCCATTATCTCCATTTGTTAGGCGGCGCTGGTTTGATGACAGGTATCGAAAAATATTATGGAAAAAAAATTATGCAGCGTGGCTCTAGTCCGAAATTACTCGCGCTTAATAATGCCTTGATCTCCGCCAATAATACTTTGCCATTTGAAGTTGCAAAAGCACGCCCGGAATATTGGGGAAGATTGATAGAATCCGCGGTTGGCGCCCATTTATTAAACCATCCCTCATCCGAGAATCAAAAAGTCTATTACTGGCGCGATGGAAATGATGAGGTTGATTTTATAGTAACCGCGGGAGAAGCGTTATTTGCTATTGAGGTAAAGAGCGGGCGCAAGAAACCGACGAATGGCCTTAGTGAATTTTTAGCAAAATTTCCAAGAGCACAGCCTCTGGTTATCGGCACAGGAGGAATATCCTTGGAAGATTTTTTTACAAATGAGGTATTATCCTAAAAAGGCGTATCAAAAATTAACACCGACGCTCAATATTAATTCATTCAGCCATACTTCTTGATCAGCACGGCCTGAATAAACTTGAATATCGCTGACGCGGTTGTACGCTTCTTTGTCAGTAAATTCGAGATAAAATAATCGTGATAAATTCAGCTGAAATCCATATTCAACGCCTGCCGTCCAGCCACCGACTTGCCACCAACCATTGCGCCAACCAAAATAATTTCCCCATTCTTTTGGCCCTACATCGACAGCGTTACCAAAAATAGTATTTTCAGGGTGCGGCAATAATATTCCCGCACCAATTTTTGCAATGCCCGCAACGATCATGTGTGTATGGGGAATAGTAAACAGTGGTTTTCGTCGCACACCGTTAATCATCAAACTATTAAAACCATTGTGTAAAAAATATTTAAAGTAAGTAGGTGTTAATACTTGTGTGCTGCTGCTCGAGACGCCATTGATAGTGCCTGAAACATAAGCATATTGATAAGGATAATTATTATATTTTGTATGATCAAAATTAATTTCTAATCCCCAAGTATGCGCTTTATCAAAAAAACGCCCGAGGCGAAAATTATATTGCGGTGACATCAAACTTTTATTAAAAAGCCCTGTATTCCAACCTGGATCGTCCGATGCTTTAACCATCTGCACCGTAAAATCATTGTTCAGTGAAGGTTGAGAAATGTGAATATCACTATCAGTCCAATAATCTTTACTGTATCCCCAAGAAAAATACCACAAGCCATCGGCAAAAATACTACTCGATAGCGTGAGCAAAAAAAGAAAACAAGAGAATAAAAAATATCGCATAAAAATAACTGCGCTATGCTGTGTGTGTTGTATACCCGTCGCGAATGATTTTTAGGTGTAAAATTTTACTATGGCATTGTACCATGTTTAGAGTTTGGCGCTCATATGTGCGATGAGATTTAAATGATTTTTGTTAAAAAAATGAGGAGCATAGTCGTAACTATGTAACGAATTTTTTTAACAAAAATCATTTTAAAGATCACGCACAGATGAGATGCCAAACACCTAAATATCATTCGCGACGGGTATAATAGGTTGTGTCTCACAGTACCATTGATACGTGCGTTGAATACCTTCTCTAAGCGATATTTTTGCACGCCAACCCATCGCACTCATTTTTGAAATATCTAACAATTTTCTCGGTGTTCCGTCTGGTTTTGTTGGATCAAAAATTAAATGGCCTCGATATCCAATGACTTCGCATAGTAGCTCAGCCAACGCTTGAATAGTAATTTCCTGACTCGAACCAATATTAACAATTTCAGGCGATTGCTGTTGTTCCATCAAAAAAACACAGGCGTCAGCAAGATCGTCCGCATGCAGAAATTCACGTTTAGGCTGCCCGCTTCCCCAAATAGTCACTGAGGCCAAATTTTCGCATTTCGCTGTATGTATTTTTCGCATGAGCGCAGGAAGCACATGGGAATTCTCGATATCAAAATTGTCGTGCACGCCATACAAATTAGTGGGCATCACCGAAATAAAATCTGTTTGATATTGCGCGTTGTACGCTTCACACATTTTGATACCAGCAATTTTCGCAACGGCATAAGGCTCATTGGTGTTTTCTAAATAACTGCTCAGCAAATAGGATTCTCGCATGGGTTGCGGACAATCACGCGGATAAATACAGGAACTTCCAAGAAACAATAATCGTTTTACACCGTGTCGTCTGGCAGATTCCAACACATTCAACTGAATAGCAAGATTTTGATAAATAAAATCACCGCGGTACGTATTATTGGCATGAATTCCGCCAACTTTGGCCGCTGCTAAAAATACATACTCGGGTTTTTCTTTGGAAAAAAAGGTTTCGACAGCAGCTTGATGGGTTAAATCCAACTCTGCATGTGTACGATGTATAGCGTTTTGATATCCAAGGGTTGTGAGTTTTTGCATTAAGGCAGATCCCACTAGTCCTCGATGGCCCGCTACGTATATTTTGTTCGTTTTGCGCATAACCGCACCAAACATTGAAAGAAAAACTTGCGCTAGTGTATTATGAGCCTCTTCAATACACAACGGATACGAATGCAAAACACCACAGCACAATCGCCAACTCAAACCAGAAAAAAATGGCTTAGGCGGCGCATCTTGAGTTTCCTTCGCTTTTTGAAGTCTTTTGTACAACTCGGGAAGTTGGCTCAGTATCCGTCAAAGCCACTAGTAATTCCGAAATATTATTTTAATGAAAAAACGCTGTCGCCACCCATTCCAACCATCTCCATCATCACCCCCTCCTACAACCAAGCTGCCTTTCTTGAAAAAACCATCGAAAGTGTTATTGAGCAGGATTACCCTAAATTGGAATATATTATCCAGGATGGTGCATCAAGCGATCATTCTGCTGAGATTATTCAACGCTATCAATCACAATTACGCTTTTGGGAATCAAAAAAAGATGATGGGCAAACTAATGCGATCAATCGTGGATTTTCACACAGCACAGGTGAGATTATGGCTTACCTCAACTCTGATGATTTGTTATTGCCTGGCAGCTTAAATTACGTTGCACATTTTTTTCAAACACATCCCAATATCGATGTGATTTATGGTAATCGCATTATTGTAAATGAAAATGGCGATGAAATGGGTCGATGGATATTGCCAGGACATTCTAGTTACACATTACGATGGTCAGACTTTATTCCTCAGGAAACTTTATTTTGGCGTCGACGAATATGGGAAAAGATCGGATCACAACTCGATGAACATTTTAAATTTGCCATGGATTGGGACTTATTGTTACGCTTTCAGGACGCAGGCGCTAGGTTTGCGCATATTCCCCGTTTTTTAGGCGCGTTTCGTGTACATGCTGCGCAAAAAACTTCTTCGCAAATCAATACGCAAGGATTAAAAGAGATGGAGGAGCTGCGTTTTCGAAGTCATAGGCGCAAGGCTTCATACTTCGAGGTACACCTTAGAACATCACCTTATTATCTTAAACACCTTTTTTACCGAATCGTCAATAAAGGTAGTTAAATGATAAGCGCTCATATTTTTCCGGTTATTTTACCATTTTTATTATTTCTCTTTTGGTTAGCACTTGGCTATCCATTGCTTATATTTTTAAATACTCGTCGTCATTTACTAAAAAATATGTTGCTGGCGCCTACGTTTGGTATGGCAATAACATTATTGCCTGTATTTTGGCTCAATCGATTAAATATTCCTATAGAAGAATTCGGCAAAACACTAACATTTTTTTATTTGATAATTATTTTTTTAGGTTGGTATTTTCTGCGCCCCACCATACCCATCAAGCAATACACACCATTCTTTGGTGTATTGATTTTAGGACTGTGTTTGGTGGGGTGGCCTTTAATATTATTTGGTTTTCATTGGATCAGCTACGGCAATGACGACATGAATAATTATTGTCTGGGAGCGTTACGCTATTTACATCATGGATATTTCGATATTCCTGCTGTTAGTGATTTCACAGAAGGCAAGGATTACAGCGCCTATTATTGGATACTTCACGCAGGACGACTGGAACGCGCTGGCGCAGAATTACAGCTTGCCTGGTTTTCCAGCGTAATTGGTTTAGCGCCGCTTTCACTTTTTATGCCACTGGTTATTGCATTACACCTATGTTTGATTAGCGCTTCAGGCGCTTTGGTATTACTAAATCGTCGCTGGAAACATGTTTCACTGGCGGTTACTTTTTTTGCGGCCATTTCACCGCTTATTTCATTAGGCACCTTATATCAGCTGATTGCACAAGTAGGTGGAATGGCTTTATTGGTATTGTGCGTCATTCTTTTCTTGAATTTATTTCCAGAAAAAAGAAAATTAGGTTATTTGCGATTGGGTTTTTTATTAGCAATGAGTATTACCGCCTTGTTTATCTATTATCCTGAGGTTGCTGGTATCTTAATAGCCAGTTACTTTCTTTTTTTAATTTCACAGTTAACTTTTGGATGGAAAATAACGCAACGATATATTTTTATTTTAGCGCTCACCTTATTTTTTAGTGCAATTTTTTTAATTGGGTATTTCGAAAATTTGGTCGGATTTATTCAAGCACAGACGCATAATGGGTTAGCCTCATTTACAAAATCAATATTTCCTTATTATTTTACACCGCTCGGCTTTCATTATTTGTTTGGTGTATTGGGCATTGCCGAATCCAAATCTTCTATTCTACTGCTTGGAATCAGCGGTTTATTTGCATTAGGGCCTTTTTTGGTGGCAATCATCTTGGGCGCACAGTTTGCTTTTAAAAAAAAATATGGCTTTGCAATTACGCTTGCGGCTATGTTTTTCTTGGCGCTTTTTTTATTTTACAAAAACAGCGGGTTTGGTTTATTTAAATTGGCCATGTACGTTCAACCCTTTTTGATAGCAACACTTATAACAGCTGGATTCTGCTTTCTTAAAAATCATCGTAAAAAAATAGTCGCACTGGCAATAGTGTTGACTGCATTTAATCTTCATGCGCAACAATACTATGTGAAACGCAGTCTAGGCACACCGGGTGCATTTCAGGAGTTGCCATATGGCTCTAAAAACAATATCAGTGAAATTTCCAGAGAAATCATTCAATCAATCCCAAAAAATATCGCAATCGCTTATGCTACACCAAGCCTTGTGCTAGCTAAGATTCTTGCACAATACAACAACAACCATCCTTCAATTTTTATCTCCGATCCTTTTTTTAAAACGTATTTTGTTGACGATATGACGCGCTTTGTCGCCAGCGATAGCTCGATAAGAAATACAATTCAACATGTGAGAAGTCTGCTTAATATACAGTTCAATCACGCTGTTTTTTTAATACATTCTGGAGGAAATATTGAAATTCGTGATAATGCTTTTCAGCAATATATTTCATTTATTAAAAACCATCATCCAATTATCTATATTTTTCCAACCGCAACGCTAGATATTATTAATGCTTCACGCACAGCTATTTTTTCCAAAAATCCTTTAGTAGCGTTGGAGGAAATGCAAGCACAAAATTATTTAATTTTTGTGAATTCAGCGCTAGGCCAATACTATTATTATTCTAAAAACCCTGATTTAACTGGTCTTTACCCACTTCAAGCCGATACATTTTATGCCAATCAGCTGACACAAGGATTTGGTAATTATTTGCTATTCCAAATCTTGCGTCCTTCTGAGAAGGTAAGGCTTGTGATTAATCTTACAAATACTAGTTTGAAAAACACAAAACTTCCTTCCATTGTGGTGTTAGACAATGGACATCAAAAGTTACCTGTTATTGGCTCAGGCTCAGCTCGCATTGTTTCCAAACCGCTTTCTCCCCAAGTAATTAATGGATTATATTATTTGATGTTAGCGCTTAACAAGCCAACGCTTTCAAACCAACATGCGCCAATGACGCTGGTAAGAAATATTTCTGTTATTTCAGAAACAGATTACAAAACGATGCACATACCTTCGGAGCTTTTACATTTCCCTAATGATTTAAGCAATTCAGCACTTTTTTATTCAGGAATTTATGAGGATGGTTGGTTTTCACCCTCTGGTTACTGCTTTCTTAAAAAACCGCCTTATAAAAATACTTTAGTGCTGCGTGGCGTTGTGCCTCACACTGTAACTGCTTTTACCACGTTAACACTTAGCATCAATGGCAAAAATATTTATAACCATAAATTGCGAGCGGGAAGGTTTGTCGTCAAGGTTTCTGTAGAAAATTTTTCAAATACCCTTAAAATAGGTTTCAATTTTTCACGTGAATTGTCGCCTTTGGGACTCAAGAAAAGTGTGGGCGCGAAAATTTCTAGTATGGAGTTTGAATAATGCGTATTTATTTTTACTTGCTACCTATTTTTATTATCGAATATTTTTTATTTCAACGATTTGTTTTTTCAGACATTGTTTCATTTTATCCCACCAACTTTGACCAGCAATCTTTTTTAATGCAAGTGTATGGCACCGTGAATAAAATTTCTCACCATGGACTTTGGTATGGTTTGACACAAGGCCAACTCCTGCCATCGGGTGTATTATTTCCAATTCAATTGACTGTTTTTTTCACGCTTTTTGGTGCTACACGATTTAATGGATTACTGATTAATTTTATTTATTTTATTTTTCTGCAAACTTTTTTTACAGCGTCAGTAAAAAAGATTTCTGGTAGCAATAGTATTGCGCTACTAGGATTAACTTTTTTGTTGGCAGTTAATGTACCATTTATTATTCCCGGTGGCATTACCGACCTTCGTATTGATTTTATTGCATTTTGTCTTTACGGCATGATGCTAACAAGCGTTATCCGTTCCAATATATTTTTGCATAGAGGATGGACATTTGTATCTGCTTTTTTAGCCGTTATTTTAATCTTGATGCGCACACTATCTTCTCTCTATATTGCTGGCATTGGAATAATATTATTACTGTATTTTGTAATACTTTATTTTCGAGAGGCGAGCGAAAATCGAAAAATTACCCTAACACGAATACAACACTTGCTGTTATTTTCTCTCATAGTTGCGCTTATTACACTTCCAATTATGTGGATGTTTCGTGTAGCGCTTTATAATTACTACGTGGTTGGTCATGTCCTAGGAGGCGAAAAATTCATCCGTGCTGCATTAGTGGGTACAACTACTTTTTGGAAAAATATTATTTTTTACCCTAGTGCACTAATTTTTCATACCATAGGCGCGATCACGGTTTTTTATGCGCTTCTTTTGCTGCTTTTGTTGCGCCTAACGAAACCAAAAAAATTCAAAAATTTTTCAGTCGTGTTATTTTTTTCATTTATTTCTTTTTTTGTACCCTTGGTAATACTAATGCTTGATACTTCAAAATCAGATGTCGTTGCTACCATCATGGTCACCCCGCTATTATGGATGCTGATTATTTTTCTGATAAAACTTCGTGTTGAAAAATGGCGCTATTTTAACTTTTTACTTTTTCTAACCTTTTGCCTGGCAACAGTGGTTCAACTCAAAGGATACCATCCTAAATTATCTGCGCAGAAAAAAGCGGAATTGGCGATTGTAGAAAATATTCATTTAACTATTGGCGATTATGCCATTGCGCATCAATGGCCAGCGATTAATTTATCGGTTGACCAAATTGATGATCGTTTTACTTCTGGAACACTGACGGCGCTTTATTTTGAAAAGAAACATCAATTTTTACGTGTTAATATTCTTCCTCTGGGTGGCATGATTTTTGCTATTTCAAAACCAGAAGCCGTAAAAAGTCTTTCAAAAAGTAATGTTGCTATTTTTGATTTAAGCAAAACGCCCAGCAATCCTGGGTTTCCATTGAATGTGTCTATCGACAAAATGAAGCCGCAATTAATTCGTTATTTGTATACGCATTTTCACTTGCTACGCGTTTATCAAATTGGTGACCAGAAAATTGGGGTGTTTGTAAAATGATGAAGATAACTGTGGTGACACCCTCTTTCAACCAGGGACAATTTATTGAAAGAACTATTCAAAGCGTTTTAACGCAATCTATTTCATCTTTGGAATATTATGTGGAGGATGGCGCAAGTACTGACAATACGGTGAATATCCTTAAAAAATATTCTGACCAATTATTTTGCTCTTCTGAAAAAGACACAGGCCAAGCAAATGCAATCAATAAAGGCTTTAAAAAAGCGACGGGAGATATTATTGGTTGGTTAAACTCTGATGATCTTTATTATCCTAATACACTTTCAACCGTTATTTCTTTTTTTGAAAAATATAATGAGATCGATTTTTTATATGGCCAAGCAAATCATATTGATAGTGATGATAAGGTTATTAATCAATATCGAACGGAGCCTTGGGATCTGAAACGATTGACGCAACGTTGCTACCTTTCGCAACCTGCGGTTTTTTTTAGACGACGTGTTTTTGACAAAATCGGTTATTTGGACGAGTCGTTGCGCTATTGTATGGATTACGAATACTGGCTTCGCGCTGGTACACAAGGCTTAACTTTTTTCTATCTGCCAACGCTGTTAGCGGCAACCAGGCTTCATAAAGATGCCAAGACAGTGCGCCAATCGGTAGCAGCCCATCGGGAACAATTAAAAATGATTTTGAAATACCGCCCACATCCATCATTGCGGATGTGGGCGGCGTATTTGTATGCTAGGGCTACTGACTGGGTGCGTTGATATTCAGTCTTATTACTTTTTACCGTATCTCTCATCATCATCTTCTGCAGATGCTTTATTACTACTAGAATAGTAGTCAGGTCCGTTCTTCAAACTAGGGCCATACATTGTGGTCCCAATAAGGTCACCCAAATGAGATGATACACTGGCTGGAAAACCACCGATAAGCCGCGCAAGTCCTGAGGCATTGCGTTGAATATCGCTCACCAAGCTTTCGGAAGTGGCGCATATATTCCTCACGCTCTCGCATGCGACGCTACCAATACGAGACGAGAACGATTGTAAATTCCGCTCTAACTCTACTGCAAATGCATAAACGCACAGATGAGATTGCTTTCTGTCTGCTTGGTAAGCAGCACGTGCCTGCATAACATGTGCGGGCCCGTGACTAATGTTAACGTTACTTGCAACATTATCGTTAGCTGCGCTATCGCTTCTCTGTAGATTTTGCATAGTGCTAACCACGCTATGCAGGGTAATATTATCGACAGCTCTGTTAATAGCGTTTTGTTGTGACACATTTCCGCCTGCCGCATTAGCGAAAGCTCTTTTCATTGAATTACGAACATTCCCTACCGCTTCTTCGCAAGCTGCCATAAAGTGGCGGATCGGATCAGCAGTATAGCCGTCACCATCATTTTTTGACTTGTCCTCAACAATGGGTAGTAATGTTCTAATATCGTCATGAAACAAGGGGACATTTTTACGTCCTATTTGTGCCGCCATAGCGGCTTTTAAGTCATCTAGTCTTTTTTGCTCTGTGATACCTAAATAGATATGGAACTCATGAAGCGCGATTGCAAAATTGATATCATTTTCCCGTTGTTGTTCGTGTGAACCTGGTAACGACATTTGTAAACCCTCTTTTTTTTAAAGCCCATTGCCCGTTTTTTAACGGAACCAATCATATCATAGTAAAAAAATAGCGCTATACCGTACTTTTATCACTTCTGTCGGTACACTATCACTTTAGTATATGTTTATTAACAAATTATTAATCTACCCGGTTTCGCCTAATCAACGTCTTAAAAAGATTTAGAGGGCTTCTTGTCCCGCTGTGTGCATCGCGGGATCAAGTAATATCTTGAAATGACTGGATTCTCCGCCTTCGCGGAGAATGACGCGAGAGGGACACGCAGAGCGCACCTCCACCATCCCGCGGAACTCAAAAAGCGGGATGACGATAGATGCCGCCAAAAACCTAAAGCGTTACACATTAAATCGGAACAAAATCACATCCCCGTCCTGTACCACATATTCCCGCCCTTCTTGGCGCCATTTGCCTGCCTCCTTTGCGCCTTGTTCCCCCCGGAATTGAATATAATCCGTATAAGCGATGACCTCAGCCTTAATAAATCCCTTTTCAAAATCAGTATGAATAACCCCTGCTGCTTGTGGCGCTGTAAATCCCTTTTCAATCGTCCAAGCACGTGCTTCCTTAGGGCCTGCAGTGAAATACGTCTGTAATCCGAGCAAATCATAGCCTGCACGAATTAGTTGATGTAAACCAGGCTCAGTAATGCCAGCGCTATGCATAAATTCTGCTTTCTCAGCTTCAGGCAAATCAATTAACTCAGATTCAAATTGCGCACAGATAGAAACAACGCGCGCTTTCTCAGCTTGCGCCAAGGTTTTTACTTTTTCAAAATAAGCATTGCCTTGCAACCCTGCTTCATCCACATTGGCCACATATAAAACCGGTTTGGCAGTCAATAATTGAAATGATTGAAGATATTTATTTTCTTCGGGGGTAAGCACTAAAGATCGCGCGGGTTTACCGGCTCCCAACTGTTCCCGAACACGTTGCAATAAAGCATCAACCTCTTTTGCAATTTTATCGCCGCGCTTCACGTCTTTTTGATTTTTTTGTATTGCTTTTTCGATGGCATCTAAATCCGCCAATGCTAATTCCAAATTAATAACTTCAATATCCTCTAGGGGGTCCACTTTACCTGCGACATGAATCACATCCCCTTCAAAGCACCGCACCACATGCACGATAGCTTGCGTCTCACGAATATTGGCTAAAAATTGATTGCCCAAGCCTTCGCCCTTGGAAGCACCCGCGACCAATCCCGCGATATCAACAAATTTAACACTGGCGGGAATACATTGTTGTGATTTTGCAATCTCAGCAATTTTATTCAAACGATCATCGGGAACTGGAACAATCCCCACATTGGGCTCAATCGTACAAAATGGGAAATTCGCAGCGGCAATGCCAGCCTTTGTTAACGCATTAAACAAGGTTGATTTGCCCACATTCGGCAAGCCAACAATTCCGCATTTAAACCCCATGGTTATCCCCGTTTTCGAAAGATGCCAGATTGTGCGCGACAGAACAAAAAAACTCAAGGAATCATCCCAAAAATACCCGAAGACAATGTGACCGACTGAAAATCGCCTTTAAACGCAATAAGATCACCCACGGCCACTTGAAATCCCCAAGAGGGGTTAACGTAATACAATAAACCGGCGCGTGGTTCTATCAAGGCGCCATCCCCAATGCTTAATCCCGCGCCTCCAGCAGCGCCAATCAATGTTTCTCCAAACAGCGCAAGATGTGTTGATCCTAAGTTTTTACTTTGTATACCAGGCCCTACCATGCCTGAAAAATACCCACCGGTATTTTTTCCAATATACGCAAACGCAGTTTCACCCACCACATAAAAATTGGGAAGAAAAAAATAATCGATAGCAGCGCCTAATAGCTGCATGGTCGGATTAATTTCATTAGCCTCATTGCGCGGATTAAAATACGTTTGATTAAAAAATCGCGCGCGCCATTTTTTTTGATCTTCAGGCGAATCTGCTTTTGAAAAATAATATTTCAGCAATAAGGTTGCATCATACGCACTGAAATTTCCTGAAGGCGCATTTAAATAGCCCACATCAATTTCCGCGCCCCATGCTTTTGCGAATTGATATTCGAGACCCAGTGCGGGATGCACAATAAATCCACTACCTGTATCCACCGCACCGCCGCCGCCTGAACCTAATGCCATTTTCATTAATCCAAATAATTTGGATGTGCCAAATAAAGGAAAACGATAGCCTGCGCCCAATAATTCTTCTGCATATCCATTGTGATTTCCATGCATTGCACCTGAAAAATCAAAAAATAAAAATAATTGTTGAGAAAAGAAATGGCCTAATTCAATTCCTAAGAATTGCATGCTGTCGGTAATTTTAGTTTGATCGGTTGTCTGTGCATTATCTTGGGGGAAATATGCCTTCGTTAATGCGGCGATATAATTTTCGGAAGTGGTGTTTGGTTTTGTTTCAAAAAAATGGATCGGAAGGGTGAGCGCAAACCCTACTTGATCGCTATTGATGCTGCCGTAAACAAATCGCACATAACTGTAATAAATTTCTGCGCGCCAATCCGCAAAGTGATAACCTAATCCTGCGTAAGGCTCATAAAATAAACCATCACCTACGGGTGTTGCATGGCCACCACCACCACCCACACGCCCGCCAATATCCCAAAAAAAATGATGTGCGATATCATGCTGTAATCCAATGTCATAGGTAAAGGCAAAAAAACCGCCGACATCCTGGCCCGCTACCGCGCTTAATAATGAAATGCCCCCGTACGACCAATCATTAAAATCCATGCGTGCATGCACACCCATGACACCCATAGGCTTCATACCATTGGGCATATCCCAAGTTTCGTAGCTAATTTGTGGTGTTATCGCAGAAAAAGACGCGCAAGAAATGACGCAGACAGCGCCAAGGAATAATAATTTTTTCATTTTTTACAATAGTCCCGGATATTCTCCGCCGTCAGCTAACAACATCACGCCATTGATATTGCTTGCTGCAGGAGAAACCAAAAAGGTAGCAACATTGGCAAATTCTTGTGGATCGCTCATGCGTTTTAATGGAATGTTATCAACAATATCCTTCTCGCATGCTTCGTATGAAATTCCCAGTTTTTCAGCACGTTTTTGCAATAAATAGACAGTACGTTCTGTCTTCGTCCACCCCGGCAAAATTGAATTTACGCGAATATTATATTGTCCCCATTCTTGGGACAGTGATTTAGTCAAGCCAATCACAGCGGGGCGAATCACGTTTGAAATAAGCAAATTAGGAATCGGTGCTTTTACAGAACAACTGGTAATGGTGAGCACGCTCCCGTGTGTGCTTTTTTTCAATTCAGGTAATGCGGATTGCAACAAATGCACTGCGCTCATTAAATTTAAATGAAAGCCTTTTTCATAGGCATCTGCACCCAATGTTTCGAACGTACCGGTTGCAGGGCCGCCCGCATTGGTAATTACAATATCTAATTGTCCAAATTTTGAAATAGTGGCGCTTACAAAGGAATTAATTTGCTCGGCATTAGTAACATCACACGCATGCACCAATATATTTTCTTTGTTGCTTATTTTTAATAAACTTTCTACGGCAATTTTATTACGTTTTTCATCGCGCCCACATACTGCTACTTTAGCGCCTTCCTTTAATAATTGTTTGGCGGTTGCAAATCCCAAGCCATCTGTGGCAGCCGCCAACAACGCAACTTTATCAGAAAGATGCAAATCCATAATTAGCCTCTCAATGCTTCGTTTTCTACGGGACGATGAAATAACAAGAGTAATAACACAGAAGATAACGCCAATACAAATAACAAAATAAAGGCGATGTGGAAATTGTGTGTTCTGGTTGTTAACCACCCCGTTAATGCTGGCGCCATAAACCCAGCTACTGCAAAACAAGAGTTCATTACACCCATAGCCGTTCCAGCGCGTTCTTTGGCAATATCAATATTCACGGCGTAATAAGCGCTATTTGCACTTAAAATAAATCCTACTGCAAGTGAAATTAATATTATCGCCAAATATAAATCATGGGTTAATACAATGGGCAAAACACAAAGCCCTGCAAGTAATTGAGATATCCAAATAAGATGTGTGCGTGATGCACGATAGTTATTTGTTTTTGCATAAATATAATCGCCAAGATTTCCCACACCCCACATCATTAAAGCACCAAGCACCCAGGGTAGCGTTGAAAATAATCCTGCTTGGCGTAAATCTAGCTGATATACCTGCAATAAATAAGTAGGTAACCAAGTCATAAAGAAAAATAAAAAATAACCGAACACAAAAAAGGCCCAATAATTAGAAAGTAATGTTTTGTCGCTTAGCAAAAACTTCCACAATCCTTTTACTTTTTTTCTTTTTGAAAATTTTTGTGCGGCGGTGAGCGGATCAACGCCAGATTGCTTATGAATATGGGCCAATTCAGATGCACTCACATGTTTTGACATTTCCGGTAAATCGCGAAATAAAAACCACCAGAATGGCAACCAAATAAATGTCAAACCTGTTAATACAAAAAACATTCCGCGCCAAGTAAATTGGATGATTAACTCAGATACCAAAGGTGCGCCAATTGCTAATCCTACGGGCACTGCCATCAAAGCATAAGACAATGCGCGCGCACGTTCACGCGCACTTAACCAGTCACTGACAGCGCGTGTTACACCAGGAAAACCTGGGCCTTCCGCAAAACCCAGCAACATACGCGCTGCTACCAACATCCCAAAACCCGTAGAAAATGCGGTGAGTAATAATGCAATCGCCCACGTAAAAATTGAGCCGAAGAGCGTTCTGCGAGCGCCATATCGATCTACCAAAATACCACCTATAACTGTGGTAAACACATAACCAACACCAAAAGCACCTAAAATTAAGCCAATATCTGTATTTGTAAAATGAAACTCTTTGGCAAGGACATCGACTGCATAAGAAATCGAAGAGCGGTCAATATAATTCACGATGGTAATAAAGAAAAGTAACGAAACCACGATCCATCGAAAATGCGTTTTCATGCGGACTCCTTTTGCATAGCGATAACTAAAATTATATCATTTTTTCTCACACTGAACTCCAATAATTCCGGATATTATTGGACATGGCCCCATAAAATTCGGCTAGGTACTAGTGCCCACGGCGGGTATACCACAACGTATTTTTTATCTTTTCAGTATTCAAATCCCTTCCGTCATTTAACATGACACTTTGCAGTACATAACCCAACCTTTCTGGAATTTTTCGACTCGAGAGATTATCAGCATCACAGGTAATAATTATTTTCCGTAACCCGACTTCATTTAAAAGATAATTTGTACAAGCTTCAACAGCTTCTGTGATATAGCCTTGCTTGCTTTTAGTAGGGTTTGCCCAATAACCTACATGAATTGCATGCATTTTTTTATTGTAATGATGCAATTCAACAACACCTATAAATTCATTATTATTTTTTTCAATAAGAAACAAAACAAAATGAGGAAACTTATTTTTTCTTTTTTTCCAGTTTTTGATACAGTGTTCAATAAATTTTTTTAATTGATCAGGTGTGTTTGGTTTTTTTAACCAATCTAAGTAAGCGCAAATTGCTTGCTGCGATGTGGTGATGTCAGATAACAGTGGCGAACGCAGTATGAGCCGCTTTGTTTCGATTGGAAGCGTTAATTTGGGGAGTTTTTCGTGCAGCAACATTAAAAACCTGCATGCGCATCAGCGGCAGTTAACAATTGCGTTACTTGCACCCACGCCGATGGAAATTGTTTTTTTAGCTTTTCTAATGCGTTGATCGCTTGTGCTTTCGTATTAAAAAATCCAAAACAAGTGGGTCCACTACCTGTCATACGAGAAAACTCACAGCCCGTTTGCGCAGACAACGCATCTAAAATTATTTGGATTTCGGGAAGTAAGCGAATAGCAATTGACTGAAGATCATTGCCTGCGCGCACATAATCAGCTTCACACGTCGAAAAAACTTTCCCACTTTCTTGATAAGCACGATAAACCGCAGGAGTTGATAAGGTAGCTTCTGGTTTGATTAACACAATGGCGCGCTCTTCGTTTAAATTAATGGGGCTAATAATTTCGCCAATACCAGTTACATGAATAGGACGACGATAAAGACAGGCAGGTATATCAGCGCCTAATGTCACACCCAATTTTGACAAGACTTCAATGGAATAATTTAATTGCCATAAGTGATTTAACGCGAGTAATGCTGTTGCGGCATCAGATGACCCACCTCCCAAGCCCGCACCAATTGGAATATTTTTCGTTAGATGAATTTTTGCACCTAGAGAAGTTTTGCTGTGCGTTTGCAATAATTTTGCAGCACGAATGACAAGATTATTCTCACCCTCTTTTTCCAGTAGTGCTGAAAAAAGCCCATCATAACTCAGTGAGATAGCATCTGCGGGTGAAATAGTAATCTCATCACCAAATTCGGTAAAAACAAAAATGCTATTAAGCAGATGATATCCATCAGCTCTTCTGCCAGTAATTTGCAATGATAAATTTAATTTTGCAGGCGCATTGTATTTCATGTTGCTTTGATACTCACAATCGCCTGCGCGCCAATCCCTTCACCACGCCCTAAAAATCCAAGTTTTTCAGTGGTGGTGGCTTTAATATTAACGCGTGAAATCGGCAAACCCGTTACCTTGGATAAATGCGCTCGCATGGTTTGTTTGTGTTGTGAAATACGCGGTTTTTCGCAAATAATAATAAGATCAAGATTCACCAGCATCATTTTTTTGTTTTCACACAGCTCTAAAGCGTGTTTCAGAAATTGCGTAGAATCTGCATTTTTCCAACGCATGTCTGTATCTGGAAAATGCTCACCAATATCACCTTCGCCAATCGCACCTAAAATAGCATCCACCAATGCGTGCAATGCTACATCGCCATCAGAATGTGCAATGACACGATAAGGGGAGGGAATTTGTACACCACACAGCATAATAGAAGCAGAAGCATCGACTGCAACCGCGTGCACATCAAAACCGATACCAGAATAGAAATTTGTCATGTAAGTAACCCCATTGCAATTACATATATTTTACGTAATCGCCATCGTCACCAACCACGGAATCAGCGCGCGTATTTCAGCGCCATCAGGGAAGGTTTTTTCGCGATGGAGATTTTTTACAAGCTGGATCATTTTGATCGGCATTGAAAACTGCTGCGAAAAATGTGCAAAATGTTTTGATAGAGCGTCATCTGATTGTTTTACTTCAATGATGGTCAAGGGTTTGTTGTTGTTCGTCACAAGAAAATCGATCTCTTTGCCATCGCGTGTTCTGAGAAAATGTAACTGCATGGTCGTGCCCAATACGTCATTGCGATAATGTAATTCTTTCAATAGTGCTACTGCAACGATATTTTCCAGTTTTGCGCCATCATCCTCAATTCTGGCTGTGTCAAAAAAATAATATTTGGGTTCTTTCAATAAAGAACGTGCAATTTTATTGGAATAGGGTGTTACTTTGAAAATAATATATAAATCTTCAAGCCATTGCAGCCAACGTTTAATTGTTTTTGCATCTTTTTCCAAAGTGCGCGCAAGATTGGCATAGGAAACGGTTGAACCTACGGTCTGCTTGAGTAATTCAATGAGTGTTTCTATTGCGACAATATCACGCACATTTTCAATATCGATTAAATCATGTCGTAAAATAATATCCAAATGACTTTGTTTCCAGCGATGATAGAAGATCGTATCACCATTCAAGAAAGGTTCTGGAAACCCGCTACAACGCCATAAACGATCAAAGGCGACTTCGGGAGAATATAAAGTTTGCGTTTCTTTCACATCAAGTGGATATAAGCGAAATTGAAAATGACGGCCCACTAAGGAGTCGCCCACTTTTTTGTACGTATTGGGTTTTGCACTGCCTGTAACAAGCAATCGGGGTCTTACCCCTTCCGTGTCATAAATTCCTTTGAGCCATTGTTTCCACTTTGGCATTTTATGTAATTCATCAAAAATAATCAGGGATTTTTTGCGATCCCAATTTGTTTCTTTCAGTTCAAGGCGGTGTGCCGCTAAATCATAATTAAAATAATCTGTATCATTTGGGAAAAGAGAGCGTGACAACGTGGTTTTGCCGGCTTGCCTTGGGCCAGTGATAAAAACGATTTTTTTGTCAAGATCAGATAAAATGCTGGGTTGAATAGTGCGTTCAATCATATAATTGGCATTTTAGGCTCGTATTCCCGATTTGTCAAGGCAAATCGGGCGTATATGCCATTTTTGACATTGTATTATCATGAAAGGGGAGCCATTAAAAATTAACTCACAAGCCCTTATTCACCCTATGTGATAGCATCTCTGCCCATGACACGCTTAGAAACCTATTTCCAACCTATTGCACAACGCGCTGGAACATTGCCGGCATTGTCTGAGTGGACTGGGTCGCACTGGCAGACAATAAGCTTTGAAACGTTGCTCCGCCGTGCTGTTGAATTTACATCAACCTTGGAAAAATTATCTGTTCGAGAAGGTGAGCGAATTTTATTAATTAGCCACAATCGCATTCAAGCCGTCATTGCCTTGTTTGGCATTTGGTTTTGCAAGGCTACCGTTGTACTGATTGATCCTAATCTACCCGAAGAAGATTTTATTCACCAATGCAAAATTTCTGATGCGCGGATTGCTATCAGTGAGCCTACGCTTTCTGACATTATTCAGAAAAACTTATTGATTGAATATCTAGGTATTCTTAGCGATAAAGAAATGCATTTTGAAAAAAATACAGGAATTGCACTTTCAAAAACTGTTTTTCAAGATCTCAACTCAGAGATTGCTACTTTATTGTTTACTTCTGGCACAACCGGGCACTATCAAGCAGTGATGTTAACGCATGCAAATTATCTTTATCTAGCGCAATTTTATGATGATCTTGCGTTTCTAAAAAAAGACAACTGTTCAATGACTGTGTTGCCTATTTTTCATGTCGCAGGATTATTTTGTGGGTTTTTGAAGCCCTTGTTTTTACAAGCACGAGTTGTTTTTTTTCAAAAAATAGATGTTGGGGCGATGCAGGATGCTTTTTTAAAACTTCGTCCCACCGTGCTTATTAGTGTTCCGCGATTGCTTGAAATGTTAAATCAAAAAATTCAAGCTGCTGTAAGTACTCAAACAAAAATACATCAAGCGCTGTTTTCTGTATTGCTTTTTATCTCCGAAATTTCCAATCGTTATTTAAGGTATAATCTTGGAAAATTTCTTTTCCCTGTAATTCATAAAAAATTTGGCGGAAGATTGCGAAAAATATTGTGTGGATCTGCGCAACTTTCACCAACCATTCAAAAAACATTTTTATCCTTAGGATTTGAGGTGCTTTGCTCTTATGGATTAACAGAAACCTGTGGGCCCATTACCTTTGGAAAAGTATCGCAGCAATGGAAGTTGGGAAATGTGGGTCCTTGCTTAAATAAAAATGATTTGACGATAAGTGATATGGGGGAAATTTTATATAAAGGCCCTGCATTAATGGCAGGATATTTTCGCAATCCCGAGGCGACACGCACTGCAATTATTGAGGGTTATCTGCATACACAAGATATCGGAAAGCCTGATACTTTTGGCAATGTTTATATTCTTGGTCGCCTGAAAGAATTAATTATTTTTTCTGATGGCACCAAGGGAATTCCCGAACATATTGAAAAACATTATGCTGCTATTCAAAATATAAAAGAATATGCGGTATTTGGCGTGAAATATCAGGATGCTGTATGCGCTGTGCTCGCTTTTGTACCCGCTGAGAATCAATCAGCATCGCTGATCGCGCGTGAACTTTTTAAAAGGGCTTCTCAGCTTAAATCACCTTACCGAATTTCTGATGTGATGTTAATGGATGCTTTGCCGCGCTCAAACACTTTAAAAGTAAAACGTCATCAACTCGCTGAACATTATCTTTTTTTAAAGCAATGTGAATCACATCAATCATTTTCTAATAAATCGACACTATCACCTTTGATTGCTATTTTTCAAAAAATATTACCCAGTACGGGTTTTCAAATTACTATTGATACTACCTTTTCGAAATTAGGGATAGACTCTTTGCTTGCTGCACAATTATGCGAGGAAATTCATCGAAAGTTAGGATATCATCTCGAACCCACAATTTTTTGGTTTTTGACCTCTATTCGTGAACTACAAAATTATTTAACAAACCCCGATGCATCAGCTTCTATTGTTTCTCAAAACAATAAGGATAAAAATGACCGGAAAGTTGCCGTTGTTGCCATGGATGCAGTATTTCCCGGTGCGACTTCTGTTGAACGGTTTTTTTCAAATTTAATTAACGGGTATGATGCGATTACTGAAATTCCTAAAACACGGTGGAATAACGAAGATTATTACAACGCTTATTTGCTGGCACCGGGAAAAACTAATGCGAATTATGGTGGCTTTATTGATCTTGAATTTGGTTTTTTGTGTGAGAAATTCGATATCAAGCCAGCAGCAGTGCCACATATGGACCCGCAACAGAAAATTTTACTTTCCCTTACACAGCGTTTATTGAATCAATGCTGCCACGATCAAACTAAAATAAATAATATTACAAAAAATATGGGCTTTTACCTTGGCACGGGATTTTCTGATTTTATGATGTGGGCCTTCAAACATCAGCCAATTACCAGTGCAAATCCGTATTCTGGTATGGGGTTAGCTGATTTTTCTTCCATTGGGCGCATCACCCATTATCTTAATATTCAAGGCCCTTCGATGATCATTAAAACAGCTTGCTCTTCTGCTTTAGTGGCCGTGCATCAAGCGGTACGCGCACTACAAGCGGGAGACTGCGATATTGCTATTGCAGGCGGTATTAATCTAACTCTGATACCCGAAATTAATGTGTGTTTATCTAAAGGGGGATTTTTGTCACCTACGGGAAGATGCAAGCCTTTTGATGCCAGCGCTGATGGTTATGTCCGCAGTGAGGGGTGTGGATTAGTGTTATTAAAAAGATATGAAGACGCACAAAGAGACAACGATTCTATTTTAGCGATAATTTCAGGGTCTGCGGTTAATCAGGATGGCAAAAGCAATGCCTTATCTTCGCCCAGCGGAAAATCTCAGGCAAATTGTTACGTCAATGCGCTGCAAGAAGCAGCGCTAGAACCGCATGCGATTAATTTTTTAGAAGCGCATGGCAGCGGCACACGCTTGGGTGACGCCATTGAAATGCAATCAATTCAGCAGATATATGATAAAAATAGAAATAATGATAATCCCCTGTATGTCGGCGCTGTCAAATCAAATATTGGTCATGCGGAATCTGCAGCAGGTATTGCAGGATTAATAAAAACCATTTCTATTTTGCAGCAACAAAAAATTCCCGGTAATTTACACTATCAAACACCCAACCCAAATATCGATTTTAAAAATTCTTCTGTTGTTTTGCCAAATAGAGTAATAACGCCTTCAAAACCCATTCAGTATGCAGCAGTGAGCTCTTTTGGTGTTGCTGGGACCAATGCGCATGTTGTTTTAGAAAGATATTGTTATTAAACCCACGTGCTCAAATTTTACAAGATTAGACCCCCCACTAAATTTTAAGTATACCTAAAAAATATAAATAAAAGTTTGGAGTGTACTTCAGGAGTTTCGCACTTCGTGCAAAACTCCTTTCTTTTATAGATGCTTCGTGCGAAGTGAATTCGCACTCGCATTTAAGGGGGAGAATCGCGATTCTCCCCCTTAAAAATCCCCCATCGCGATGGGTTGGACTTTCGCAAAGTGGGAAAGTCCTGTACTTTAAAATGGTACCCTTTTTGATGGAAAGTTATGAGCGTCTGGATTGGGGTTAATTTGATTGAGTTTCATCGGTGCAGTCTTTAAAATAGAGTCTAATAAGCTAGGAAAGCGCCGCGTGATTAATCATCACAAATTCTTATTAATAACATTTTACTTCCCGTTGGTATTTTTTATCACTGGTTGCAAAGTTGGCCCTGATTTTAAACCGTTGCCTTTACCTACCACAAAAACTTATACCGCTTTACCACTGCCAAGCCGAACTGCAAGCACCATACTCAACAAAAATGCCGGAAAATCGCAAGAATTGATTGCGGGGCGGGATATTGAAGGGGATTGGTGGACGCTGTTCCATTCGGATGCAATTAATGCACTGGTATCAGAGGGTATTCAGTCTAATCCGGATTTGGCAGCTGCCAAGGCGACATTAAAGCAAGCAGCTTATACCCTTTATGCACAAGAGGGGGGGCTTTTATACCCCAGCATTGACTTTACTGGTCTTGCAGAACGCATGCAAACAAGTCCAATTGCGGCGGGGGTTGGCTCAGGAGGATCAACCGTATTCAATGTTTATAATGCGAGTTTTCAGGCAAGTTATTTATTGGATATTTGGGGAGGGGCACGACGCCAAGTTGAGGCTTACGCTGCACAAGTAGATTATGCGCGCTATGAGATGCTGGGAACGTATTTAACCTTGACGACTAACATTGTAACAACGGCTGTTACCATGGCAGCTTTAGAATCTCAAATTAAAATTACACAGCAACTGATCGAGGCACAAAAACAGCTGTTGCACATTATGCAGCAACAATTGATTGCAGGTGGTATTAGTAATCTTTCCGTCTTATCGCAACAAACACTTTTGTCACAAGCTGAAGCGATGCTGCCACCATTGCAAAAAGCGCTCAGCAATGAAGCGCATACTTTGGCAGTACTGCTGGGTAAACAAACCAGCCATTTTTTACCCGTGCGTGTAGCATTAGAAAGGTTAGTATTACCAAAAAATATTCCGGTAAGTTTTCCATCATCGATGGTGAAACAGCGCCCCGATATTCAGGCATCACAAGCTTTATTGCATGCTGCTAGCGCACAAATTGGGGTAGCAACGGCTAACTTATTGCCTCAGATTACACTCGCGGCGAATTATGGCTGGTTATCACCCACTACGAGTGGATTTTTTGATAGCGAAAACCAGGCATGGGGAATTAGTGGTAATTTACTGCAACCACTATTTCATGGGGGTCAATTAATAATGCAGCGAAAGGCGGCGGTTGAAGCCTTTAATGCCTCGCGCGCGCAATATCAAAAAACAGTATTACAGGCATTTAAAAATGTGTCCGATGCTTTACGTGCAATAGAGTATGATGCGCATGAATTTACAGAGCAAAGCCAGGCTGAAGCAGCAGCCAAAAAAACATATATCACTACACAACAACAATATGCTGCTGGGGGTCAAAATTATATAGCAGTGTTACAAGCGCAAGCACAGTATCAACAAATTTCTTTGGCGCGCATTAAAGCACAAGCATTACGATATACCGATACCGCTGCCTTGTATCAGGCATTGGGCGGTGGATGGTGGCATGAAAAAGAGTGGGAGAAAGCGTGAAAAAAATTTTTATCATGATGTTGATTGGCGTATTTTTATTCTTTGGTGCAATTATTGGATTTAAGCTTTTTGTGTTACAAATGGAAAAAAAGATGTCTGTGTCACTACGTAACCCTGTTGTCACAGTTAGCGCCACGCCCGCAGTCAATGCTTCATGGACTTCTTCTCTAAGCGTTGTTGGTAGTACACGCACTGTTCAGGGTGTGAATGTGACAACAGAGTTGCCGGGGATGATTACAGATATTTATTTCACGCCCGGTGCTAGTGTAAAGCAAGGGGATATATTGGTAAAACTTGATATCGCTCCTGATATCGCGAAACTACATGAATTACAGGCAAAAGCGCAAATTGCTAAAATCACCTATTTTCGTGATAAAAAACAATATAGCTTTGGTGCAGTAAGCAAAGAACAGCTGGATACCGATGACGCGAACATGAAGGTGACAGCGGCGCTTGTAGAAGAACAGAAAGCAACGATTGATAAAAAAATTATTCGCGCGCCTTTTACAGGGCGGCTTGGTATTTCAGAGGTTAACCCCGGCCAGTACCTGAATAGCGGTGATGGGGTGACAAGCTTGCAAACACTGGATCCTATTTACGTTGATTTTTATTTGCCTGAGCAAGCAATACAGGCTGTAGCGGTGGGTCAAACGGTGTCGGTTACCACTGATCGTGCGCCCGGCAGGACATTTGCAGGGAAAATTACAACCATCAACCCCATTGTTGATACAAATATTCGTAATATTGAGGTAGAGGCAACGCTGCAGAATTCAGATGAGGTCTTGCTGCCCGGCATGTTTACTAATGTCCAACTAAGTGTGGGCGCGGCTCACCAATTTATTACTCTACCCAATTTAGCGGTGACGTTTAATCCTTATGGTGCGTTGGTATATATTTTGCAAAAGACGACGGCGATGCAGGGAAATCAGCCCATTTGGAAAGCAACAGAGCAATTTGTTGAGACTGGCGAAATGCGTGGTAATCAAATTGCGATTTTAAGGGGTGTGAAACCAGGAGATGTTGTCGTCACTAGTGGGCAACTTAAAATAAAAAATAACAGCTTGGTGGTGATTAATAATTCGATTGCTCCTTCGGATAATGCGAATCCAGTCGTACAGGGAAGATAATGAGCGCAACAGACGTTTTTATTAAAAAACCTGTCTTGGCAATTGTTTTAAGCCTGCTGATATTAGTATTAGGGCTGCGCTCAATGGGATTGCTGCCGATTCAGCAATACCCCACAATAGAAAGTGCAGTGGTGACGGTCACCACCAATTACATCGGCGCTAATCCCGATACCATTGCTGCTTTTATTACTACACCACTTGAAAATGCGATTGCGCAAGCAAATGGCATTGACTACATGACATCCAGTAGTGGTCAAAATGTTAGTAATATTCAAGTCAATCTATTATTAAATTACGATGCGGATAAGGCGCTAACTGAGATTAATACACAGGTAAATTCCGTATCAAATCAGCTGCCAAGTAATGCGCAAATTCCTACATTGAAAGTCGCGGTTGGGCAGAGTATCGCCTCCATGTATATCGGATATTACAGCGATTTTTTACAAAGTAATCAAATTAATGACTATTTGCTACGAGTAGTGCAGCCAAAATTACAAGCTGTGCATGGTGTACAAACCGCGCAAATTTTGGGAAATAACCAATTTGCGTTGCGCGCTTGGCTTGATCCCATCAAGCTAGCTGGGTATGGGCTCAGTGCGGCAGATGTTGGGGAAATATTAACGCAAAACAATTTCGTCACACCAGCTGGTAGAACGGATGGTCAAAAATTTATTCTTAACCTGGGGGTCAACACCGCGCTGCAATCGCTAGAAGATTTTAAAAATATGGTGATTAAAGCTACTAGCGACGCTGTTATTCGGTTAAAGGATGTTGCGCGGATAACCTTAGGATCTCAGAACTATAACACCACCGTGACTTTCAATGGGAAACCAGCTGTCTATATTGGTATCACGGTAGCGCCGAATGCGAATTTATTAGCGGTGATTGACGATGTTAAAAAAGCCTTTAACGAAACGCAAAAATATTTACCCAATGGATTAAACGGGGCGGTTGTTTATGATGCCAGCAGTTTCGTAGAAAGCTCGATTCATGAAGTGATTAAATCTCTATTCGAAGCTTTTTTAATTGTAACTGTTGTGGTCTTTTTCTTTTTAACTTCTCTGCGCTCATTGATTATTCCTGTCATTGCCATTCCGCTTTCAATCATTGGTGCCTTTTTTGTCATGCTTGCCCTGGGCTATTCGATTAATTTATTAACCTTGCTGGCGTTAGTGTTAGCAATTGGGTTGGTGGTGGATGACGCCATTATTGTGGTTGAAAATGTGCATCGCCATATTGAAAATGGCGCGAAGCCTCTAGACGCCGCCTTAATGAGCGCCAAAGAATTGACCAAACCTATTATTGCGATCACGGTTGTGCTAATTGCCGTGTATTTACCGATTGGATTTATGGGTGGGTTAACTGGCTCCTTATTTACGGAATTTGCGTTTACTTTGGTGGCTGCTGTAACAGTGTCAGCGATTATTGCCTTAACTTTAACACCAATGATGTGCTCACGTTTGCTCACACACGAAGATACGAAAACTACCAATCGATTATTATTACGTGTTAATCAGTTGATTGAAGTGGTGACTGAAAAATACCGCGATGGTATTGTGCATGTTTTAAAATATTTACCTGTTGTGATTACTTTTGCTGTGATCATTTTATTAAGTAATGTTTTTCTTTTTGCGACTTCTTCATCAGAATTAGCGCCCCAAGAAGACCAGGGCATTATCATGGCGCAGACCATTACTGCTGGTAATGCATCGCTGGAGCAAACAGGTATTTATTCCATTGCGTTGAGCCATATATTTCATCAATATCGAGAAACACAGACGACTTTTCAAATTAATGGAACGAGCGGCGCCAATAATGCCCCTTCGCTAAATAATAGTATTGGCGGCATGGTATTACTCCCCTGGGATCAGCGTAAGCGCACCACCAATACCCTACAACCTATTTTGCAAAAACAAGTGGATCATACGATTTCAGGCGCAAAAATAGCGTTATTTCAACCGCCTTCTTTGCCAGGGGGTGGTAGTGGATTGCCCATTCAATTTGTCATTCAATCGATTGATCCTTTTGTTAATCTTAATAATATTTCACAAGAAATTCTTCGGCGCGCACAAGCGACAGGAGATTTCCTCTACATTGATTCAGACTTAAAATACGATCAAGAGCAAACGAAGCTTGTCATAAATCGCGATAAGGTGGCACAGTTCGGATTGACGTTAGAGCAGGTGGGTAATTCCATCAGTAATTTTTTAAGTGAAAATTATGTAAATTATTTTGATTTTATGGGGCGATCTTATCAAGTTATCCCGCAAGTCGATCGCCCAGACCGATTAACAGATGCGCAAGTCAATAACTATTATATTACTACAGCTTCAGGTGCGCCCGTTTCACTTGGCACTGTAGCAAGCTTGCAGCATTCGGTTGTACCAGAATTTATTAATCATTTTCAGCAATTAAACTCGGCTACTATTTCAGCGGTAAGCGTGCCTTACGTCAGCATGGGCCAAGCATTGGCAACCCTAAAATCCATTGCAAATGAAGTGTTACCGCAAGGTTACACCATTGATTATGGTGCGCAGTCTCGACAATTTGTTCAAGAAGGCAGCGCGCTTATGGTTACCTTCTTTTTATCAATGATTATTATTTATTTATCGTTATCCGCTTTATTTAATAGCTTTAGGGACCCATTAATTATTTTAATAAGCGTGCCCTTGTCAGTTTGTGGCGCCATGATTTTTGTCAGCTTAGGTGTAGGAGGAGCAACGCTTAATATTTACACCGAGGTGGGGTTGGTTACCTTAATTGGATTAATCAGCAAGCATGGTATTTTAATTGTTGAGTTTGCAAACGACGAGCAGCGCGCCGGAAAATCGAAATACGATGCAATTGTTTCAGCAGTTGCTATTCGTTTTCGTCCGATTGTGATGACAACTGGTGCAATGGTTTTAGGAGTGGTGCCGCTCATCATGGCAGTTGGAGCGAGTGCAGTAAGCCGCTTCGACATAGGTCTCGTGATTGCGACGGGAATTTCCATCGGGACTTTGTTTACTTTATTTGTCGTGCCATCGATGTATTTGTGGATTGCGAAAGATTTACAAGCGCAGGAAAAAGCGATTTGATGCTATTTCATCAACCCAGTACATTGACAGCCTAACTTTGACTAATTAGGCGCTTAGATTGCGAGTTATTTAAATGTTTTGATTGAAGAAAAAACAGTGGTGCGCAAGCCTTGTTTATCAAGCGCACTGGAGAAGCGCTAATACGGATATTTCTTCAATGCTAATTTTGCTTAAATTCGAATAGTAACAAGCCTACCATCTTTTTTAAATTTCTAGGACTTGAAACAATGTAGTTTATATACTACAATTACTCATAAGGGAAATTAGTGTGAAGATACTGAAATATTATCAGATGGTTAATGGAAAAATGCCGGCCAAAGCGTGGTTGATTAGCTTGAAGGATGTTATAGGCGTGTCTAAAATCAACAAACGTATTGAGCGTTTGATGCTTGGGCAACAGGGTGATTCGAAATTTGTTGGTGAGGGTGTTTTCGAATTGAGAATTCATTATGGACCAGGATATCGTTTGTATTATGCTGAATATGAAAGAGAGTTTGTGATTTTATTGCATGGCGGCAGGAAAAAATCTCAACAAAAAGATATTAACTTGGCAATTTCATATTGGAAAGACTTTTTGGAGCGTTGCAAATGACAAAAGTTAATGCGAAACGAGTCAATGAAATAACGGGCGACTATGAGGCGTGGTTAATATCTCATCTTAAAAATAAAAAAGCTGCGCTGGCGCATCTGCAGGTTGCGTTGGATGAATATCAACAAGACGGCGATCGCGAAGCGTTTATGCTTTCATTGCGTCATGTTGCAATAGCTCAAGGGGGTATCGCACACCTGGCAAACGAAACACATTTAAACAGAGAAAATTTATATCGTTTATTATCCGGAAAAGGAAATCCAACGCTTGAGACATTAACCACGATTCTGCGTGGAATGGGCATGCGAATTAAATTAGCAGTGGCATAGGAAAATTTGAATAAATGATACAAGATATGTCAGAGAAACCTATGCCTAAGCAAGGGCGAGCATCCCGCACAGAATTTGGTGATCATGGTGGGAAGATGGAAGCCCGTGCGTTCGCAAGGGCGAAGTATCAAGTAAGTAATTCACTCATATAACTCATAGCATAGGCAGTATTATTGCCACATATCTTGAAAGGTTGCATGATATAGAGATTAACATTAATACCGAGGCATAATGACATCTCTGGATACAGCAAAATCTTATATCGACGCAATTGATTTTTCAATGGTTGTCGATAAGATCGTTCAAACAAAAAAATGGAAGAAAAAAAACGTCTTAAAAATTTGTGAATATTATAGAAATTTTTTATTTCTGAAAAAGAAATACCGTGACGACGGCAATCCACTACCACCCTCCCTTGAAATCGATGAGTTTTGGCATAACCATATTTTAGACACAAAAAAATACACCAAAGACTGCGAGACTATCTTTGGTGAATATCTTCACCATTATCCCTATTTTGGAATTGATGGAAAATCAACCGAAGCAGATGCGCAAAAATCCTTTCTTGAAATGCAACAATTGTATGAAAAGGAATTTGGTGAGAAAATTTATAGGGTGAGAGCGTTAAGTATTTTGGATATTTTCAAGATAAGCGGTCAGATAATCAAGGAATTTTTTAGTAAAAAGGATTGGCCAGATGGAACTCGGCGTAAAACTCAATAAAAATACCTGGGCAATCTGTTTCGCTGAATTTTTTTCGAGTTTTTCGTATTTTGGCGTGCTATCTCTTTTACTGTTATTTTTATTGCAAAATTTACAGCTTCCTCAAAAAGAATCCTACAATATCGTTGGAAATTTTTCTGGTGTTTCTTTTATTTCCGCGTTGGCAGGTGGATTGATCGGCAGCCGATATCTATCTGAGCGTCTTTGCTGTTTGCTAGGTTTTATTGGCTACACAGCAGGGTATTTTATCCTCATTAATTATCAAGCTAGTACATTTCTGTATCTGGGGTTAGCACTTATTGCCGGGGGCTTTGGCTTATTCGAACCCAATATACAAATATTGTTTGGTACGCATTTTAGCGATGCTTCTAATACAAAAAGAAATTTCGCATTTATTGTTTTTTATTTATTCAATATCGTCGGGCAGTTTTTAGGTGCTGTTACTTTTGTTTATGTAAACACAATTAATCTTAAGTACGTTTTTATTGCCGCAGGCATTATTTCACTGGTAGGACTCGTTTTTGTAATTGCACGATATCAAGAAATGATGGCGATTGAGACCAAAAAAATAATGAAAAGCAATTTATTTTTTGAAACCAGTGTCTTGATACTCATTTTTGTCATTACACTTTACATGCTTATCCAATCTAATTTTTCAGCATTAACTGATTCATGGATGATGTGGTTGTTGCTTTTAGCGATTATTGCCGTTGTATTTACTACAAGTGGCCTACTCGGATTTAACGATGATGAAGAAGCGCTGCCGGAAACTCAAGCTGCTCGAGGAAACACACCTGTTGGTATTTTTGGCGCCTTTCTTCTTTTTTCGTTATCTTTTTTTACCATGTTGCAATCGAATGTTAAGTCTCTTTTTATCATGTTATTTTTTCCAATCACAATCTTTTTAATCGCAACTCTGGCCAAAGCAGATAAAGAAACTAGAAAGAGAATTTTATCGTTATTCTTATTATTTTTCGCAGGATTGGTGGCTGTTTTGTGCCTTCGAGTCTGTTTTGGTTTAATCGATTTATTTACGAAAAACTTTGTTGATAATGTGTTATGGGGATGGCATATCCAAGCCTCTTTGTTTGACGCCTCTGAAAAATTGCTGATTCTCTTGGTAGTTGTTGCTGTCATTGGTTTTATTAAATATTTTGCACAGCGCAATGCACCGCTTACTTCCGGTGTGTTGATGTCATTTGGTTTGTTGATGCTCGCACTTTGTTTTGGGTTTCTGGCGTTTGGAATCACACTTGCGTCAAGCGCAAAAATTTCTCCCGCATGGTTATTCCTTGCCTATTTATTTATGGCGATAGGAGAGCTGTGCACGATACCTATTGTGATTTCAGCCATTATCGGATTAGCGCCCAGAGAATGGCGAGGAGGAATGATGGGTCTTAAATTTATGGTTATTGGCATCGGGGCCTATTTTAGCGACGAAATAGGAAAATTAATTACACCAATCACTGGAAATCCAACATTAGTTACTTATCAGCATTTATTTTTAAATTGGATGCTGTATACCGCGCTATTTACACTGGTTTTTTATTTTGTCTGGAAAAGCTGGGGGTATAAAATTTAATGCGTGATCTTTACTCGGGCCATCCGTGGCCCTCGCCCTTCGGGCTCGCTTCGCTCGTGCAAATTTGCACTCCTGCAAATTAGCGACGGGTATAAACCGCCATCACGTAAATATGGAAATATAACAACTGCCCAAAACGATTGTAATACCGTAGTTGGTACACTTTTTACTGCATTGCATTTAGTTTATGGGGGGGTCATCCTTCCATATTTTTTATTGCGGTGTTTGTTGTCACGAAAGGCGTTTTTTTAGTTAAATCACAGATAATTTTGGTGTAATCAATGTAATTATCTATAAAAGTCGGCGAAGTTTTTGCTCCGCCGATTTTAAAATTATTCACAAGTTGCAACTATCGCTTGCATAAAGCGATTTCGAACAGCTTCAACCAATCTTTTCACTATTTCATCCTCCTGTATTGTATACCGAAAAATTTTTTCTCCATCGATTTCGAAATTAATCACAAGTAGCGACAGCTGCTTGCATAAAACGATTTCTAATAGCTTTAACTAATTTTTTCATTACGTTTCTCCAATGTTATATACATTCAAGTAAGCCAGGATTGTATTATCGAAAAATTAAATTAGCAATTTTGTCGCTAATTTTTAGCATTATTAATAAAAATCAATTTGTTAAGATGTACATTTTTTGTAATTTTAGCCACTTAATTATTACTTCGCCCTCGTTAACACTCGGGCTTCCACTTTCGAGCGATTCTTCAACTAAATACAAAAGCAAAGGGGAAGCCTTTCGCGTAAGCGAAGGCGATGAAATACTTTGTTATTTCATTGTCTGTTAAACCGCATGATTTCTATCGCTACCAAATTACGTCATAGTCCCGTTATTCTCAAAAGCAATTATCTGTTGCTTACATTTTACATCAATGTTAATCTCCGTGACCTGAAAAAATGGTGTCATAATGGAAAATTCAACACTAGCAGTAATTACAGGTGCTTCACGTGGTATAGGGCTCGCGCTTTTAGATGAATTGTCTGAAAAAAACATACAAGTAATTTCAACCTCACGAAATACGCCATTCAATGAAAGCACTTTACTCAATTTTCCTGTACATCATCAACAGCTTGACGTTTCAGACATCGCCTCGATTAAAAGGTTTTTCGAGTGGTTTGAAAAATTAAATATGCCGATACATTATTTTTTTAATAACGCTGGAACAGGCGTATTTAAACCTATTGAAGAGGTTCTAATAAATGAGTGGGAATCCGTTATCTCAACAAACTTAACGGGGGCATTTTTTTGTCTTCAACACGCTTTCCCATTTTTAAAATTAGCAAAAGGCGCGCGTGTTATTAATATGGGCTCGATTGCTGAAAATTTTTCATTTCAAGATAATTCGGTGTACACCGTTTCGAAAATTGGTCTGCAAGCTATATCAAAAGCAATTAACACAGAATGGAGCAAGCACAATATTTTTTGCACCCATATTGTCTTGGGCGCTGTTGCAACAGAAATATGGAAAGGAAGGAAAGATTTTTCTAAAAATGACATGCTCAAGCCAGACCAAGTCGCAAAACTAATTATCAATACACTTACCCAAGAAAATTCAAGCAGAATTGATACGATCGAAATATTTCCAAAAAAAGGGACTTTATGAAGAAAATAGCATTAATCACAGGCGCAGGACGCGGCATAGGATTTGAAATTGCATCGCTTTTATCTCAATTCGTGGATCATCTTATCTTGGTTGATAAAAATACTGATTCACTAAAAAATTTTTCGAAATTGGATCAGAATAAGTTGAAAATTATAACAACAGATCTTTCAAGCACAGAACAAACTTGTTTGGCAATACGTGAGTTACTAAAGGAAGGAATATTTCCTAACATTATAATCAACAATGCTGGCTATGGAGGAGATTTTCAGACAATAGAAAAAATTTCATATGATTTGTGGGATGATATTTTTAATATTAATGTGAAGAGCCATTTTTTATTTTCAAAAAATTTTTTACCGTATATGAAAAAAAAACATTACGGAAGAATTGTCAGCATCGTTTCAGTGCAGGGATTTTTAGGTGCACCATTGTCTTCAGCATATGTGTCTTCAAAGCACGCAGCATTGGGGCTGATGAAAACCATTGCGTCTGAATGGGGCATGTATGGCATAACCTCAAATGCTATTTCTCCTGGCTATGTAAAGACAAGCATGGGCGCTCAAAATGAAAGAATTTCCGATCACGAAAAAAATATTCTTTCATTAACACCAGCAAAGCGTATGGCAGCACCTCAAGAGATCGCATCGCTTGTTCAATACTTGCTATCTGAAAATGCAAGTTTTATTAACGGAGAAAATATTGTTATTGATGGTGGATTAACCTGTTATGTTGGGACGCAGGATATATCACATCAGCATCCTGAGGAGTCCTGCTCAAAACATTTGAAAAAGCCTGTGAGTTTATAAGGAGAAGTGTGATGACATTTTTAGATGTGACCGCAGACATAACGCCTAGCCTGCTTACGCATCCTGGTGACCCAAACTTTAGTCAAAAAAAAGTTTCTGATTTAAACGAGGGGAATTGTTTCAATTTATGTGAAATTAAAATGGGTAATCACACAGGCACACATATTGATTTTCCTAGTCATGTTATCCCAGACGGAAAAACGAGCTCTGATTATTCAATAAATGATTTAGTTGGTGTAGGTGTTGTTATTGAGCTTGATAATAAATCAATGCCATCGATTACCGGTAAATTTATTAAAAAACAAAAAATACAACCTGGCGATTTTGTTTTTTTCAAAACAAAAAATTCATTGTTATCCAAATACGAGGAATTATATGAAGATTATGTTTTTATTGATGCAGATGCCGCACACGTTTTGGTTAATTCGAAAGTTCGTGTTGTAGGAATTGATTATTTAAGCGTAGATGATTTCAAAAATAATGCGCTATCAGTTCACCATATCTTATTAAAAAATAATGTGTTGATAGTTGAAAATCTGGAGCTTAAGAATATTTTTCCCGGTCGATATCATGTTTTTATTGCACCTATCAACATTCCAAAAATGGATGGGTTGCCAACGAGGGTTTTTTTGAAGGGGGTGTAGTAATGGAATGGATTTTAAACTTTGTTAAATGCATATAAGAGCAAAATGGAAGCCTTTCGCATAAGCGAAGGCGCAGAAGCGCTTTGGTATTTCAGTTTGTCTGTTAAACCGCATGATTCCTATCGCTAGTAAATTACGCGATGGCCCGGCTATTCTCATATAGATAATTGCATTGATTACACCAAGCTACGGTGTTATGTGTGCAATCAATGCAATTCTCCCCATAGAATCGCCGCGACAAAAATATGGAAACATACAACCGCTCTAAAAAATTGCAATACCGTGGCTGTTGTCGAATTTTACTGTATTGTATTTGATTGATTGAG
>Ga0155583_114_pt1 | contig 43649 bp, 43 predicted proteins | sample RifCSPhighO2_12_FD_107240 | JGI IMG/M metagenome (GOLD analysis project Ga0155583, IMG submission 107240) | Gammaproteobacteria bacterium RIFCSPHIGHO2_12_FULL_38_14 | reverse complement strand
ACAAATCAACATTCCCGTGCTATTAATTTTTTATCAACAGGACAATATTATTTCTGACCGCCATAGGTTATTAATGAAATCAATATCAGAAAATCGCAAAAATATTTCGATATTATTCATTAAAAATAAAAACCACGGACAGTTATTTGAAAATTATCAAAACATTATTAATTCATTTTTTGAAAGGAATCTATATGCCAGAAATGCTAACTAAATATCCTGAATCAGCTTTTATTGTATTAAAAAGTGCAGGCGCAAAATGTGGTGTTGGTGCAGAACAAAAAATTTTAATTCATTGCCCCAAAGAAGATTTTTGTGCCTTACCTCACGGTGAGATTTGTGTATACAGCTTAAAAGATGTTGGCAATATGACGCAAATTGCAAAATATGAATTATCTGATGCAATCGGAAATATTCCAACTATTTATAGTAATATTAATATTTTCTTTTTAGTTTTAAGCTGTTTATTTGGTATGTTGATGGCATTTATTTTTAAAAGAAAATAGATCCTGTGATATACCTTCATCCGCTGCTATAATTATTTTTTTCTCAGACAAAACTTTAGGAAACAACACCTTGAAAAAAAAAACCCGTTGTGCATGGGTCTCTGATGATCCTATATATATCCATTATCATGATCACGAATGGGGCAATCCCATTCATGATGATCGCTTACTCTTTGAATTTCTCATTCTAGAAGGTATGCAAGCTGGTTTAAGCTGGCTCACCATTTTAAAAAAACGAGATAATTTTCGATCTAGTTTTGATAATTTCAATCCTAAATTAATTTCTCAATATGACCAACGCAAAATAAATCAATTATTATCAAATCCGGGCATCATTAGAAATAAATTAAAAATAGAAGCTGCCATTAAAAATGCCATTACTTTTTTATCCGTAAAAAAAGAATATGGAAGTTTCTCTGATTATATTTGGCAATTTACTGACGGCAAAACCGTCAAAAATCACTGGAAATCCATCAAACAAATACCTTCTCGCACAGAAATTTCTGATCGAATGTCGAAAGACCTCAAAAAAAGAGGATTTAAATTTGTAGGCAGTACCATTTGTTATGCTTTTATGCAGGCTGTTGGGATTGTGAACGATCATACAATCGATTGCTTTAGGTATAAAAAATGACTGGTGATTTATCACAGAGATCTTAGCATAGGGTTTGCAAGATCAATGTGGATGATAAACGTAAATGTGATAAACGTAGATCGCTGAACGCTTATGGTACCCTTTATGCTATAATTAATAAAAAATATAAATGAGGAGATGTCAATGAGAATTATTCATATAAATCAAGCGCATAAACCTGCACTTGCTAATCCACCACAAGAAATCATTGACGAAATTATCCGATCTCAATTTCAGGTAGGTCAGGAATTAAAAAAATACACGGGTTACCCCATTCTTTTGGAAAGTTTACACAAGGATCTATCCGATGCATCGTCATTCTCTCTTGAGATGGCAAAAATATCTCTTTCGGCAAAAATACTTTTCCCAGAAGGATTTCCAAAAAATTTTAGCAACCTAGATCCCATCCAAAAGAATTTTCTATATGATCAGGGCGTTGTTTTTACATTGTTTTACCTTGGCGAAATCCCAGTTTTGTATAAATCAATTCATGGAGAAGTAAGGAATAATATTGATCAACAAATTTCTGAGGGTAGATATGGGCAAGTGTTTACTCCAAGAGAATTGGAAGCAATTGAATGCGCTAAAGAGACTGCTATTAAAACATTTAAAACACTTGATAAAGCTACGATTATTATTGTTTTTGGTGGCGGCCATAATTTTAAGCCTTATTGTGATAAAGAAGGATTTGAGTACGAATTAATTAATACCATCCAGCGAATCCCACAAGATCAAGAAGTCCAGCAGTTTTATCCAACAACCCAACCATTGCAACCATCCTCAAAAAACCAGTCTATACTTTTTACTTCTGATTCAACTGTTAATATACCCATAGGTTTAAAAAAAGCGCTGAACGACAGTGGCATGTTAAAAGAGTGTGTCACCAAAGGATATGTGACAATGGAGAAATTAATCGATGCATATCAAAATAACCCATGGGTTATTAAGGCATTGGGATGTTCAAACATTTATAATGGAATATGCAATAACAACATTACTGTTGATCAACTTCTAAAGCTAAACGAAGAGCAGGTAATTTCGATAAAACACAAATTTAAAGATGAAGCATTACAAACTAAAGTTGAAGATTACATTAATCAAAATCACAAGCGCAAACGAATCTAAATAAGAAGTTTAGAAATTAGTCTGCATATCGATACAATTGACATCAATTGCATTCGTATCATCAAATTTAAAAATAACCGAGACTGTAACAGCATAAAAATCTTTCAAATTACCCGTTAATTTATGAAATTTCATGCTGCGCGTATTCATACCATCAGGGCCTGATGCAGCATTCAAATTTGCTTCCATGATTTAATCATATTTGTTAAGTAGCGTAACGCTTACGCAAGTATTAGGTTATTTATATATTATTGCCTTAAATCTAAGAGTTGATTTATTATTTTATTTATCATTTCATCATAAAGATCTCGTCTTACTGATCGATGGATATTGATTATCCTTAAAAGAAAGATTGCTGAAGGTCTTGTATTTCTTCCGTCGATCATTTCTTGAATTACCTCCCCAGGCGTATCTGCATAATATGCAATGCCATTTAAATCGTATTCTTCAGTTGATAAAATATCATTGGTTATTAAACGAACAAGATTGGTTTCAAGCATAGAATCCTCCATGGTTTCTGAAAATTTCATTAAGTGAAAATAGCTTTTGTATTTTTTTCTAAAAAACTCTTTGAGTTCATTGCATAATCGAACAATTAATTCAGCTTCTAATAAAAAATATTCTTCCTTCGATAGTTGATTTGAATTAATCCCGATTAAATAATAAAACGGTTCCCTTGCTGACATATCTATCCTATTTTTTGTTTAATTTGTTGAGATTAAAATTGATTCTCTGCTTTTACTGCGATCAGGATTATTTTAATGTATTGGGAGCTCATAGACGTTTCCATCTCAGCTATCGCCAAAACGGCCGTCCCGCCCGTTTTTCTAATGGCATAAAATAAACCTGGCCACGACAAAAGGCAGAGAACCTTAAAATTTACTTTTTACATTATCACAATGTAAGAAACGAGCTTAATGAATTAAGAACGTTTTAAACGTTAACAAAATATATATACAAAAAAGTTATGTCAAGAACATTCTAAAATATTTTAATTGATAACGGTTTTTGTTAAATCATGGGCCTCGCGGGACAAGTAGAAGCATCAAAGGAGGCAAAATTGTTCTGCTTTAATCTATCTCCCTTGAACGCAAGCCGCGGATTATAAATCAATCGACGATGAAGAGAATGTTCATTAATGTTTAAGAATAAATACAAATTTGGTAGGATAGCCGAATTAATCGCATAAGTGATCAATTATAGGACAAGTCAACATATGAATAATATATCCATATTAAATACGCCTGACAAAATTGGCTGGGAAGCTGATTCTGATGCATTTAAACAATGGCTAGGTAATCGAGAAAACTTGCTTGACCCTGGTTTATCGCCTGATCCAACTATTAAAATATTAATATTTCTTGCTTTGCATGATGCCAAAAAAGCGTGTAGTTATGATGATATTAGAGAAATTTTGAATTCTAAAAAAGTTATAAAAGGAACAGTACCTGACAATACTCTTCGAACATCGGTTCTTAATCTCGGAAAAACATTAGAGAAGTCTGGCCATGCTTTAGAGTTAAAATCGTTTCGAGGTAGATTTGAACTTATTCCTAGAATATATAAACCATCTTCTGGGCAGCCACATAAGGAATATTTCGATCCCGTAGTACTTTTACTTGATTCTTCGCCAATAAAAGCGGAAGAGATTGCGCATGATTTGATTGAAAAAGCGATGCTGCCTTTTCATGCTCTTTATTTTTTAGAATGGTCAGCAAGATGGTGGGAAATATTTTCTAGCAGCGAAGCGGAAATACGCGCTCAATACGAATCAGAAGCCTGGGAAAAACTTGAAATAAAAAATCGTCTATTTAATACTGCAAATGATCTTATTGGTGTGGTAGGTTTAGCTCCAGGTGAGGGAATAGCAGAAATTCAACTATTAAAAAAAATATTAAGTGAAAAAGACAATAAAAAAATACATTATCTTGCGCTTGATTCATCGAAAAAATTACTTAGAGATCATATCAATTTACTTAAAGAAACATTTGCCACGGAAATTGAATGTGGCCGTTTGCTATGCGCTGGTATAACAACAGATATTTTTTCCGGATTAAGAGAGTCAATAAACCGAGTAAGAAATGAATTTTTTACTCGGGGAATAACAAAATCAGAACAAGAATTTTTACCATCAATGTGTGGATTATTAGTTACTTATTTAGGAAATTGCTTAGGAAATAACTATCAAGATCAAGAAACTGAATTATTTTCTATTATTCATAGCGCTTTCCAAAACCGACCATTAGAATTTTTGGTTGGTGTGTCCGTGATGCGAACAATACCGGATGAATATAAAAGAAATTGGGATGATTTTCTTTTACAAACACCTAAGCATTTATTAGAAACAAAAAAACTGCTAGAATCATCTCAATCAATTGATAATCATGCCATACCAGAATTTAACCTACCGGAAACCGGCGATGATGATTGCTGCCCTCCTGTCATCCCTGAGTCCTATATAGTCAGACATCAAATTGAAGGGAAAATTTATAGGTTTTATTACAGATTAAAATATGACCTTAAACTTTCCTCAAATTTGTGCGCTGATCTCAGACCATTACCAACAGGCACCTTAATACTTTTATATAATATCATTAAATATAACATGGAAAAATTAGTTAATGGACTAGAGAAATGTGGTTTATTTAAAATTAAATATGATAAGAACTATCATCAAATAGTCGACACGCCTAACGGAAAACGAGAATATGCGGTTTTTGTTGCATATTCTGAAAATTAAAATCAATAAAAGGATAATTTAATGTTAAAAACACAAAAAAATTTTTGTTATTACCTATTCTCGCTTTCAAATTTATTAGCCGCATTTGGCGGGGGAACAATTTTAGGAAAAGGTGTTGGCATTATAGACATTCCCTATTTGCAAGGAGGGTCAATACTCGCATTTTTTGTAGGTACTGTAATCGGACTAGTTTTTCTTCAATTCATTCCTAAAAAAATATCACAACCACTTGCAAGGTGGTTTTCAATATGCGGCGGCATCACTTCTCTGATATTAGTTATCCTACTCAAAAATTTTTCTGATAGCGAAAAACTAATTGGCACTTCAGCTTTAATATTTTTTATATTATTAAGCGTTAGATTTTCATTTTGGTTTTATTCGCGCGTACTACGTGCTGCAAATGCAGCCGGCCAGCAGCAAAATATTGCATGGGTTGAGCTCGGTTATTACTCTGGAATGATCATTGGCTTAATTATATGGAATTTTCTTGGCATCAATATTGCCTTCAGTTATGCCTTAATTATTGACGCTTTATTACAATTTTCCGCAGGCATTTTAGATATCCAAGGAAACAGAATCAAAAATAATTTAATTACAGAGTCGAAAAATGAACAAATAGGAAATAAAGCACAAGCGGAAAATAAAATATTATTTGAACCGCAATGGGGTTGGCGATTGGCTATCTCAGTTGTTTTTCTAACAATTGCAGCACAAGTTATCATTTTCAACTTAGCACATCATGTCGCTAAATATTCTGGATCTGGTTTTCTAGCAACGTTCTATTTTGGCGTTGCAGTTGCCGCTTATGTTTCCAAAAAATATAATTTGTATTTGCAATGGAATACAGTCACGCATTTAGCCAGTGTTTATCTCCAAAATAGCAAAGTGAAATTTAGTTTGTTTTCAATGCTGATTGGATTAGGTATTTCAATTGGAATGGTTGTTTTAGGTGTTGATTCCTTTTCTTTAGATAACACAAGTTTATTAGTATTTGGTATCAATACAAACACAATAATAATTTATTCATTTATCTTTATAGCAGCCTTTCTCTATGAAATACACGCATTAATTCTTTTAGATAGGCTTGGACTTGAGGAGAAAAATTCGACTTATAGTGGTATGGTAATGAGAACTTATGGTCTCATGGGCATAGGAGCTGCTATCAGCCTTTGGCTTTTAAATATTACTAATAGTACCTCTTTCGGGTTAATGATCACCTTAGTTTCATGTTTAATTTTTGCAGGAATTTGTATGTTAAAACGAGATTTTTCAGCAATAGAACCCTTAGACAAAACAGCGGAAGCTGCTGAACAAATTTCGTAACATAGCAATTCATCCTCACCCGCCGCGCTTCGCGCGTCGGCCTCTCCCGATTTCGGGAGAGGCGATCAGTTTCATGGCCGTGAACGGTTACACTGAATCTATTACATTGAAAAAAAGAAAATTCACGTAAAAATTGATGATATGATTTAAAAGGAGATCAAGCAGCTTCATCAAATGGTTTTACTTTGATTTTATTGGCTTGCTTACTAATTAACCAGGTGTCGTACTGAGCCTGTATGTTGATCCACATTTCGATGCTAGTATTAAAAAATTTAGACAAACGTAATGCCATTTCAGGACTAATTCCTGCGTGTCCGTTTAGAAGGCGAGATAGAGCTGTGCGAGACACACCTAATCTTTCGGCTGCTTCTGTCACACTTAAACCCGTGGCATCAATTAATTCATCTCTAACAATTTCTCCAGGATGTAGTGGATTGTGTATGATAGCCATTGTCTTTTCCTCCACATTTTTAATGGTAATCAATATAATTAACATCAATTGCATTCGTATCATCAAATTTAAAAATAACCCGCCAATTTCCACTGACTGTAACAGCATAAAAACCTTTCAAATTACCCACTAATTTATGAAATTTCATGCTGGGCGTATTCATATCATCAGGGCTTGATGCGGCATTCAGCCTTTGTAATATTATTTTTAGCCGTTTTTCATGAGCAGCAGTAATACCTGCCCTATTGCCAGTATCAAAGAATTTCTTTAATCCTTTATGCTTCCATGATTTAATCATATATGTTAAGTGTAGCGTAACGCTTAACAAAAAACAAGCGTGTTGCCGTATTTACCATTGTCAAAAAACTAGTCGCTCAAAAATCAACAAAAATTTTTATTGCAATTCAAAGCCATCGCTTGGATTGCCGGAAAAAATCTGCAAGTCATGAAAAATAATTTTAATAAATAATATTCACAATTAAATACTTCGGTTTTTTAACATAAATATCTACATTATTAATTGGAGAAGCGTCATTAATTGCATTCAATGCAGCAATATCTAAAATACGTTCTCGACTTGATTTGACGATACGAGCACCAACCACTTCCCCAGTCGGAAGCAAAGTAAATCCAATAGATACAACACCACGCATATGTAAATCACTAGCTACCTTCGGATAATATAACCGCCGCGTAATTGCATGGCCTAATAATTTACGCAAAGGATCATCTAAAAATTTATCCCCAATCATATGTATCGCTTCAGTATATTTTTCTGGAGATGGTTTTTGGTATTGTACTCTTTTAGTGATTTCTTTCATGAAGTCATAATCTGATGAAAATGATGATAGTTCACGTTGGATTTCACTCTCTAACGAAAGTTTTGTTTTATTGATCTCTTGTGCTGATTGATTTTTATTAGTATGGGCCACACCTGAGCTTGCTACGTAGGAAGGCATGACATAGGCTGAATCAGGTACGTAATAATATGGAGTTTCTAATTTTACTGGGATTTTAATTTTGATATTAAAAAAATAGACAAATAAAAATCCGAAAAGATGAAAAAAGATTGAGAAAAAAAATAATAAAGGAAGAGAGAATTTTAATAACTTCAATTCATTTTTCATTATTAGGGTCTGTCGTCAATTAGCCAGTGCTTCTCTGCGACATGATTGCAGATTTTACCGTCGTCCTGCGCCCTGCTTAAAACATGCCGGGGTAAACTTCAGCACAGGATCCAGACCATTTAGTATAGCTGGATCCCGCGAACAAGTCGCGGGACGACGGCACGGGGTCAGACTGATTGAGGTAGACCTTGGATTTTCAAAAAATGCTTAACGATAACCCTAAAAACCAACACTATATAAACGCTTTTCCGTAAGCAAGCGGTAGCAAATGAAGATGTTTTGCAATACTCTGACCCATATCAGCAAAAGTATCGCGCAACCCAATAGAGCCTGGTTTAATGGATGGCCCAAATGCTAAAACAGGCACATGTTCACGCGTGTGATCAGAACCAGGCCAAGTTGGATCACAGCCGTGATCCGCTGTAATAATCACTAAATCATCTTGTTTTAATTCTTTCTCCAGTAAAGGTAACCAGGTATCAAAATCTTCCAGTGCTTTTGCATAGCCAACAACATCACGTCTATGGCCGTAGACCATATCAAAATCAACTAAATTAACAAAAGTTAAACTATGATCAGGCGCTTTTTTTGCTTCTTCTAAGAATGCGAAAAATAATGCTTTATTTCCATCTGCCTTGACTGTTTTACTAATGCCCTGATGCGCATAAATATCAGCCACCTTACCAATTGCAATAACTTGACCACCAGCATTGACAATATTATCCAACAACGTGGCTGAGGGTGGAGGCGTTGCATAATCACGACGATTGCCCGTTCGATAGTAATGCCCTGGCGCACCTAAAAAAGGCCTCGCGATCACACGTCCAATGCGGTAAGGGTCAACCAAACGACGTGTAATTTCACACACTTCGTAAAGACGCGCCAAACCAAATGATTCTTCATGAGCAGCAATTTGAAAAACACTATCCGCGGAAGTGTAAACAATAGGCTTGCCTGTTAATTGATGTTCTTCACCTAACTCACCAATAATGATTGTTCCTGAAGCATGCTTATTTCCTAAAACACCAGGCAAGTGCGCTTGCTCTACAAGGGTTGTCAATAACGATTCAGGAAAACTAGGATAATTGGGCGGGAAATACCCCCATTCAAATAAAACTGGCACCCCCGCTAATTCCCAATGTCCACTTTGTGTATCTTTGCCTAGGCTCATTTCTTTTGCACAACCATACGCACCATCAGGAAATTCAGGATGATCTAATGAAGCAATCCATTCCCCTTGGCTGATTTTTGCAACATCATTCAACCCTAAACGTAATAAATTCGGAATATGTAAGGGACCTTGCCTCACTGAAGGGCGATCCGCCTTACCAGCCACGCAATACTCTGCCAGATGACGCAAAGTATCAGCACCTTGATCACCGTATTGATCAGCATCATGGGTCGCACCAACACCAAATGAATCAAGCATGATGATAAATGCACGTGGCATAGAAAAAACCTCTTTGATTGCCTTGGCCATTTTGGATGAGATTCCTCTTATAGTACAGAACCAGCCATCACCCTGAAAACAGTGGCTGTCATCCTGAACATAGTGGCTGTCATCCTGAGCACAGCGAAGGATCAGTTTAAATTCTTTAGATAATAACAAATCATAATGTTAATCAGAGTGATCCTTCGCTGCGCTCAGGATGACAACCCTTCAGGATGACAACCCTTCAGGATAACAACTGCCGCGCAAGAGATGAGTCGAGCCTTGTACATGACAAAAATTACGCTTGTGACTTACAGTATGTTTCCCGAATAAAAAAAGTAACAATCAACGCAATCATAAATGCAATGGGCATAATCCACATCGCTCGATCAAAATCTTTAATCGTATAGTGAATGACACCATTTACAACCGTATGATGACTTGCCTGATCCATCACCCATCCAAAAAAAGGTTGAAAAATAAACCCGCTCATCATAATACAAATAGAGTCAATGCTAACCGCAGTACTCGTTAAATAAATAGGATTGAGTTCTGCAACCGTTGGGTAAGTCAACACCTGAGAACTCGTTACAAAACCAATCAAGAAAAATAGAAATATAATGGCGCCTAAAGAAAGATTGGGCATACACATCAAGAAAAAAATAACGATAAGCGATAAAACAGCCCCAATGACCATCGGCAATACCCTACGTCCAAGATGATCTGAAAACCATCCGAACGTGGGAGATCCTGCAATAACACCAATAAAAAAAATCGTCGTCGCATAAGATGCTTGAATATGGCTAAGATGATGAACTTCTTGAAGATAATGTATGCCCCACAACGCCCCCAATAAAAATACAGGCAAATTCATAAGCGATGTGTAAATCCCCCCCAACCAATTTTGAGGATTCAAAGCAGCGAGTTTAATACAACGCCACAAGCCTAATGATTTTAATTGCTGCTGATCCTTTTTTGCTTCTTCCTGTGCATCAGGCGGACGATCTTGCACAATAAGAAGGATCGCAATAAATATAAATATCCCTAATGTTGCATTGATCATCACCGCATGACGCCATCCTAATGCTTGTGCTAATAAAGCAAATGGCGTTTGCGCAACCAACCCACCAAGCATCGCCATCACAACTACAACACCCGTTACAAATGCCATGCGTTCTGGCGGAAACCAGCGTGAAGCAAGCCGTATACAACTTAAAAAACAAAATGCAGCACCAATGCCGACAAGAAAACGCCCGACAGCTGCTACAAAATAATGAGGCGCCATAGCAAAAATATAAGTTCCAACCGTACATAATAAAACAGCGACCAAGAGAATTTTTTTAGTAGAAAAGCGGTCGAGCAAATTACCAGCAGGAAAAAGAAATAAGGCATTTGCATAAAAATACATAGAGGCAAGCTGCCCCAATTGTGCTGCATTGATATTAAAATCTCTCATCAAAGAGACATCAATCGCATTAAAAAGATTCAATTGAATAAATTCATAAAAAAAGAACAATGAAGCAGTTAACACGACCATCCAAGCAAGCCGATGATGAACCGTTTTTTCATGTTTGATGTATATCATGTGAGTAATTCATCCACTAATTGACTTGCGCCAATACGAAAATGCTTTGGTGTAACCCAATCCTTCCCCAAAATATGATCAGCCAATTGAATATATTGCGCAGCTTGTTCAACTGTTTTAACACCACCTGCAACTTTCACACCAAGTGGTCGCTTGAGTTGAACTTGCTTATCTTTAATAACTGCTAACATCACAGCGAGAGCTTCAAGGCTTGCGCCTTCCGTAATTTTACCTGTTGATGTTTTGATAAAATCAGCGCCAGCATCAATCATATCTTTGGATGCTTCAGCAATAAGATCAAGATATTTCAACCGTCCGACTTCTAAAATCACTTTTAATAAAATATTTCGATCACAAGCAGTCCGGCATGTAGCAATAAAATCGCGGCAATATTCACGTTCACCCCCAAGGTAGCGATCATATGGAAACACAAGATCAATTTCTTGCGCCCCATCTTGCAGTACTTGATCTATTTCAATCAAGACCGCGCTGATTGAAGCACTCCCTTGTGGAAAATTTACAACCGTTGCAATTTTCACTGGAGAATTTGCAAATTGTGCCCGAGCAAGTTTAACAAATCGCGGGAAAATACAAACGGCAGCAACATGGCCTAAAACACTCTGTGCTTTTTGAAAAAACTCGATGATGACTTCTTCGGTATCTTCAAAATTTAATCGGGTCAAATCAAGTAAATTAAAAATAAGGATCCGCATTGCTTCATTGATTTCAACTGCTTGAAGCGCTTGATAGGATGAGATTAAATCAGTGTAGTTTTTCATATTTAAATTGTATCACTCACCTTTTTCATAAATTCAGGAATGATTTTAATTAACTTTCGTGTTGCAATTTCCCCAAAATGCAAAGTGCCTTCATGAGAAATTTTTTCAGCACTTAAACCTGCTGCTGCATTCGTCACTGCAACAACACTCACAACACGCATCCCGCAATGACGTGCTAAAATAACCTCCGGCACAACCGACATCCCAACCACATCTGCACCCCATTTTTTAAAAGCTCGGATTTCAGCGGGCGTTTCATATGACGGCCCAAGCGTTGAAAGATAAACACCTTCAGCAAGCGGAATATTTAAACGCGAAGTAACTTCATGCATCATTGTTCTTAATCCTTCATCGTAAGCATCCTCCATGGATAAAAACCGTGGGCCAATGCTTTCATCATTCGGCCCAACCAGCGGATTACCTGGATGAAAATTAATATGATCTGTCACCATCATCAATTCACCCGCCCCAATATCTTCTCGAATTGATCCTGCTGCAGCGGTGATCAGAAAAACTTGGCAGCCTAGTTTTCTTACAATTTGCACCAGTATTCGAATTGAATCGTATGCGATACCCTCATACAAATGTAAGCGGCCACGTAAACAAACCGTTGGAATATTATTTAAATAACCCATCACTAAGAGTGAAGCGTGTCCAGAAACATTTCCTGCTTGCAAACCTGGAATTGCTTGATAAGGAACAGAAACGACATTTGTCATTTGATCAGCAAGCGCAGAAATGCCTGATCCTAATATCATGCCAATTTTAGGATAAAAATTTCTTGGAACATAACGGTTAATAACTTGCATTACCTCAGCCATGCGCTGCATATGATTTTCCTTCCACAAGATCGCTTGTCTTCATCCAAGCGGCTGCAACATCTAACATGCGATTTGAAAAACCCCATTCATTATCGTACCAAGCCAATACTTTGACTAATCGGCCAATAACTTTCGTCCCAAATGTATCGAATATTGCGGAAGCAGAATGGTGATTAAAATCAACTGAAACAAGTTGTTCATCATTATAAGCCAATATACCTTTCATTGGGCCAGTTGATGCGTTTTTAATAATTTGATTAATTTCATCAACACTTGTTTCTTTTTTTGCTTCAAACGTTAAATCAACTAATGAAACATTAATGGTTGGCACGCGAACAGCAAATCCATCTAATTTACCATTCAATTCAGGTAATACGAGCCCCACTGCAGAAGCTGCACCTGTTTTGGTTGGAATAATGGATTGGGTTGCGGAACGTGCCCTTCTTAAATCACTGTGATAAACATCAATTAAGCTTTGATCATTCGTAAATGCGTGCACGGTATTCATTAAGCCACTGACTAAACCAACGGCTTCATGCAAAGGCTTCACAATGGTTGCTAAACAATTTGTTGTGCAAGAAGCGTTTGAAATGACTTGGTCTTTCGCACTTAAAACATGATCATTCACACCATATACAATGGTCGCGTCGACGCCTGTTGCTGGCGCTGAGATAATCACTTTTTTAGCACCCGCTTCAAGATGAAAAGCTGCTTTTTCTTTGCTGGTAAATAATCCGGTGCATTCAAAGACAACATCGACCTTTAATTCTTTCCAAGGTAATTTTTTAGGGTCTCGTTCTGCCACAACACGAATACGGTCACCGTTAATCAACATTTCATTGTTCTCAACACTGACCTCAAACGGAAATTTACCATGTGTTGTATCATAACGCGTTAAATGCACATTTGTTTTAACATCACCCAAATCATTGATCGCAACAATTTGAATATCTTGATGTAATTTTTTTTCATAATGCGCACGTAAAATGTTTCGTCCAATACGACCATATCCATTAATTGCGACGCGAATTGTCATAAGATGACTCCCATAATTTTAGAGAATATTGGGGTATATTGACCCACTTGCAAGATATCGAGTCAACATGCCTTGTTTACAATACACTTTTCTTTCAAATGCTGTTCTTTTGTTGCCACATCGTAAATCGCTTCTTTCACGGTTTCTACCACATGTGAAACGGTAAACCCATAAGCTTCAAAAACTGCTTTTGCAGGCGCTGATGCACCAAAGTGATCTAAACCAACAATCTTGCCATGCTGACCGACAAAACGATACCAATAATCACTCGCCGCTGCTTCAACAGCAACTCTTGCTGATATGGAATCAGGTAAAACTTCATCACGGTAAGCTTGATCTTGAGCAAGGAAAACATCAGTGGAAGGAATAGAGACAACGCGGACATCAATGCCTTCAAACTTTAACTGTTTTGCGGCATCAATAGCAAGTGATACTTCAGAACCCGTTGCCATAATCATTGCATCAGCTTGTCTTTCTGTGTCATATAAAACGTATCCACCACGATGAATAGAGGCTATTTGTTCTGTCTTGCGTTCTTGAAACGGTAGTGTTTGTCGCGACAATAAGAGTAAGGTCGGACCTTGATGCAAAAGCGCAGCACGCCACGCTGCAGCCGTTTCAACGGTATCACAGGGCCGCCATATGGAAATCGAAGGAATCAAGCGCAAACTCGGCAAATGCTCAACCGGTTGATGTGTGGGACCATCTTCCCCAAGACCAATAGAATCATGTGTATAAACAAAAATAACTTTGATCTGCATCAGGCACGCAAGCCGAATAGCATTACGCGCATAATCTGAAAAAGTTAAGAACGTACCACCAAATGGGATAATGCCTTTGTAAAGTGCAAGGCCATTCATGATGGCAGACATCGCAAATTCACGCACACCGTAATGAATATAACGTCCTTCTGGTGCAAGATCAGAAAATACAACTGCATCTTTCCACAAAGTACAATTCGATTCGGTTAAATCAGCGGACCCCCCTACAAGCTCAGGCAAAAATTTTGCGAAATGATCAAGACAAAACTGAGACGCTTTACGACTCGCGACAGATTGCTTTGAAGTGTGTAATTGATGAATCAGTTCATCCGCATGGTGATGAAAATCATCTGGCAATTTTGATGCTTTACGTCGCAATAATTCGGCAGCTAAATCTGGATATTTTTTTTGATATTGATCAAACAACATTTGCCATGTCTTTTCAAGTTCACGCCCTTTTTCACGATTATCCCATGAAGCATAAATATCTTCGGGTACATGAAAGGGAACATGCGCCCAATCAAGTTGCGACCGTACAGCGCCTACTTCTTTTTCACCTAAAGCTGCACCATGCGTATTTGCAGTCCCTGCCATCCCAGGGGAACCCCACCCAATAACAGTTTTACAGCAAATAAGTGTAGGTCGATTTGTTTCACTTTGCGCTGCGATGATTGCTTCACGTATGGCTTCACTGTTATGACCATCGACATGAGGGATGACATGAAAACCGTAAGCTTCGAAGCGAAGCGGGGTATTATCTTTAAACCAACCTTTTACTTCACCATCAATTGAAATGCCATTATCGTCATAAAAAACAATTAATTTACCCAAGCCAAGGAGACCAGCAAGAGAAGCTGCTTCATGAGAGATACCCTCCATGAGATCGCCATCTCCAACAAAACAATAGGTATAATGATCAATGATTGGAAAATTGGGGCGATTAAATTCAGCAGCAAGATGCATTTCAGCGATTGCCATTCCCACAGCGTTGGCAAATCCTTGACCAAGCGGGCCTGTGGTCGTTTCCACCCCCGGCGTCAAACCATATTCAGGATGTCCTGGTGTTTTGGAGTGTAGGCTACGAAATTGTTTGAGATCTTCTATAGCGAGCGGATAACCCGTCAGATGTAAAAGTGAATAAAGCAGCATGGAACCATGTCCATTCGACAGGATAAAACGATCACGGTTCATCCAATGAGGTTGATTTGGAGAATGGCGTAAAAAATCATGCCATAAGACTTCTGCGATATCGGCCATCCCCATCGGCATCCCCGGATGGCCGGAATTTGCCTTTTGAACAGCATCTATACTTAAAAAACGGATTGCATCAGCACGATCACGACGGGTTAGGGTCTGCATGGGTTTTGCTCTTCTCGTATTTTGATCTTGCGCATCTTACCTGATTTTATAAGGACATCAAACTAGGTCTATCATTCCCAGCTTTATCCTGAGCAGCAGGTTGTCATCCTGAGCAGCAGGTGTTTGTCATCCTGAGCGCAGCGAAGGATCAGCTTAAATTCTTCAGGATAACGACAAATCATCATGTTAATCAGAGTGATCCTTCGCTGCGCTCAGGATGACAAACACTTGCTGCTCAGGACAAACCTGAGGAGTGACCCCGCCCTTCCTCCCCATAAAACATCCTTAACTGCTGAAGTAACATCGATAACGGTGCCTGTTTTGCAAGGGCTGAGCTAAACCCAATCGTCCATTCCTTTGTTTTCAAATTCATCAAAATATAGTAAGGCGGACGGAGAGCGCTTTCCAAAGATAATTGCTTCGATTCAGATTGAGCAAGATGCAAATACGAAGCAGCTGGATACTCTGCAAGCAACCAATCTCCCATGATGACAGCACGTTGCTTGCCCTTAATCATATCGGGAATAAAAGCCGGATCAACAAATAATAATCCAGTGCTCTTATTAACATGATAAAAATGCATCAGCTTCATCATCACTTTTTCAGCATCTATTTTATCTGTTTCCATTTCTGCTGCTTTATCTGCTGTTTCAATGAAAAAAACGCGTGGATAGGAATAGGCTTGATTAATAAAATAAGGTTTAAGACTCATTCCATCTGCATGTTGAAGTGCAGAAAGATGCAAGAGATCAAGAACAGTAGGCGCAACATCAATCAATAACGTACGATCATAAATTTGTTTTTTCGGCAAACTGATGCCATATCCTTTAAAACTTAAAATCGTATGATATTGCTTTAAACTCAAGACATCGGTTCCTTGTCCATAAGATGTATTGAGAACATAATCTTGTCGAAAGTCCTGGGCATGAGGCGATTGATTACTTAATTTATATTTCGCAACAAATTTTTTAAGCTGATCATCACCTCGATAATATTGTTCTTCTAATAAACGATCGTGTGGCAAACCTAAGGTTGTTCCATGATCAGACAATAAAATAACAATGCTATGCTCAAGCCACCCTTTGCGTTTTAATTGCAAAAGTAGCTGACCCAACATACGATCAACCATCATTACACTTGCTTTGTATTGCTCTGATGAAGATAAATTTTTTTGCTGCGCGTGACCAGCATACGTGAAAGGCCAATGCGTAATACAAAAATGAACTGAAAAAAAGAGAGATTTTCCAGATTGCTTTGGCAAACGATCTTCAAGTAATTGTAAAAATGAATTGGGCTCGTACGTAATTGCAGCCGCACGATTTCCAAAATTATAAGGAAATAAAAATTTACCGATCGGTAAATTGATCAATAAATTGGTTAAAGGAAAATCACTTAAACTCCCTAAAACAAAATCATTAATGCCCATGTGAGGGCCAATCAGTTCATCAAAACCATAATCTTTCGTAATATTACTAAAACGTGTTTCATCAGTTGCATAAATGGTTTGATATCCAAGTTGTTTCAATCGTTTCGCCAAAGTATCTTGTGATGTGACCAATGAAGGATCTGTTAAATTTGTGCGGGCATTGCTATGTTTTGGATATTTGCCTGTTAATATACTGATCCAAGACGGAAATGTACGCGCAAGCGGAGTGAAGTTCCGCATGAATGTTGTTCCTTCCGCCAAAAATTGATCGATATGAGGTGTTTTGATCGCTCGAACTCCTGCATATCCTGTAAAATCTGGCCGCAGTGAATCGAGCCCAATGATAATCACGTTGGGTTTGTTGTTAAGGGAATGAATCGCGTCATTCCTGTAACCAATCGTGTCATCTAACAACATAATGATGTTCGCGAGAACAAAAAAAATCAAAGCCATCCTGGAAAAAAGAAACCGTTTTGATTGAAAACCATGATAAAGCGCAATCAAAAAACTGGCTGCGCCAAACGTAGACATCGCTATTAAAATAATACCCAGAGGCATACGAAAATTTATTCCGAGCAATGCTGCAAAAAATGAATTTGGATAATAATAGAGATTCAATAACATCAAAAATACACAGGCAAAAAACCAATAGGCGATGCCAAAACAATACCCAACAACCTCACGCCATCCCATGTATTCACTAAAAGAAAGCGCAACGAATACAATCCAAGCAATCCATAATAGATATGCAAGCAATTGAATAAGAATAAATTTAATGATTGGAATGCTGACAACAGGAGATAAAAAAGCATGCGTCAGTGCAGTATTGACGAGCGAGTCCAGCAAGTCAGAAACACGATAATGGGTATAAAAAAAAGTAAGCTGCCAAGCAACAAACAAAAGCGTCAAACAAGAAAGCATCGCCCAAAGGCGCCTGATGATTGCTTTAGAATAAGTTGGAATCAAACGGCCCTCACACGGTATGATATATTGATCGTGTATCTTATGGTGATTTTTATACTTTATGCAACCTACCGATTTTTTATTCACCTCAGAATCTGTCTCCGAAGGACATCCGGATAAAATTGCCGATCAAATTTCAGATGGCATACTCGATGCGATTCTCACAGAAGACCCAAACGCACGTGTCGCTTGTGAAACCGTGGTTAAAACAGGTCTTGTCTTCATCGCAGGTGAAATTTCTACCCACGCCTCTATCGATATCGAACAAATTACAAGAAATATTATCAAAGAAATTGGCTATACCCATTCAGCCATGGGTTTTGATGCAGCAACCTGCGCAGTGATTACTGCAATCGGCAAACAATCAAGCGATATTGCAGCAGGCATCACAAAACAAACCCAAGAAGAACAAGGCGCTGGCGATCAGGGATTGATGTTTGGTTATGCGAGTGATGAAACAGAAAGTTTGATGCCTGCGCCAATTTACTATGCCCATCAATTGATGCTGCGACAAGCCCATTTACGAAAACAACATATTTTACCCTGGCTTTGGCCTGATGCAAAATCACAAGTTACTGTCCGATATGAAAATAATCAACCTGTTGAAATCACCAATATTGTTTTATCAACTCAACATCACCCTGATATCAATCAAGAAAATTTAATTGAAGCAGTCATTGAAGAAATCATCAAACCGGTTATCCCAAAAACACTACTCAAACGAACTGAATTTCTCGTGAATCCTGCTGGGCGCTTCGTTATTGGCGGGCCACAAGGTGACTGTGGTTTAACAGGACGAAAAATTATGGTCGATACTTATGGGGGGATGAGCAGACATGGTGGCGGTTGTTTTTCAGGTAAAGACCCTTCAAAAGTAGACCGCTCAGCCGCTTATGCTGCACGATATGTTGCAAAAAATATTGTGGCTGCAAAACTTGCGCGCGCAATAGAAATTCAAATTGCTTATGCCATTGGAAAAGCAGAACCCACTGCGCTTTATGTCAATACTTTTGGTACAAGCAAAATGAATCAAGATGAATTAATCAAACGGATTGAAACTCATTTTGATTTACGTCCTTTTGGTATCATCAAAATGCTTGATCTCTTGCGGCCTATTTATAAACAAACGGCTTGTTACGGGCATTTTGGACGAAATGACCTTGATTTGCCTTGGGAAAAAACAGATAAAATTTTGTAGGAGTTTAAGAATGCGTATTTTTTTAATTTTTATAATCATGTTTTACGCAAGCATAAGCTTTGCAGACACTTGCCCGAGTATCCATGCAATCAAACAGCATCAATTGCACGGCTTTACAATGTACGATAGTTATACTGATCAACCACTGCCTGCAACACGGGTTAGTTTGTTTCAACGTCATGTTAAACAATTTATTTTGGCGGAATGGCGAAAAGATGATAATCAACACCATGCGATTCGTTGTTATTATCGGGATCAATACGGCTCAGAATTAGATACTTATCTTTCAAAAAATAATTTCACACCTGATAGCGGAAAATCATATTGGTATACAGTGACAGGCTCTATGCATTGCGCTGCAAGTTCAAAAGAATGTACTTTTCAGCATATTGCTCAAGAGCATCTCGCAACGAAATAAACAGCGCTCCTGCATGAGGGTGTCATCCCCGCGAAAGCGGGGACCCATTCATCCATTAACTCATCTCAAAATCTGTGAATATATCAGGATAGATTCCCGCCTTCGCGGGAATGACATCTCTTTTAAGCAATATGTACACCATTTTTTAATGAGAGAACCCTGCCTAAATCACTACTAAATAAATTGCTATCACTCAATTTATTCGATATAGTCCGCACGCGATGTAAAAGGCATCGGGAAATTGGTACGGTCATGATGATCACATCGTGAAAGCCAATGCTGCCCCCGCAACGGTATTCATCAACAATAATCAGATATCACCACTGTGTTTTTAACATGGGAAGGTGCTGAATAATATTCTAAAGATGAGAGCCCGGAGACCGGCCTTTGCACCATTTTCACTCAAGGTAGCGGAGGGCTCACATGAGTAAGCGCTTTTCTTTTTTATTTTTTTTATTCTGTTCAGTGGTAATTTATGCAAAAGAAAATCAAAAAAATTCACATCAAACTGAAAAAAATCACACTATTCCACCTGTCATTGTAAAAGCACAAAAACAAAATTTTGAAATCAACGATCAAAAAATAATTATTACCCATGAACAAATTTCAACATCAGGGACAACCACGCTTGCCAATGTTTTACAAAATTTAGGCGGCGTTCAATTACAAGATATCACGGGTAATGGCAGCCAAGTTGCGTTGAGTATGCGAGGATTTGGGGTAAATTCAAGTAGCAACACGCTGTTATTGATCAATGGCATTCCCATTACCAACCCCGATCTTGCACCCCCCGACTTAAATGCTATTCCACTTCAAGAAATCAAATCTATTGAAATTATTGCTGGCAGTGAAAGTGTACTCTATGGCGATCAAGCCGTTGGCGGCGTTGTGAATATTATTACTCAACAAGAAACGATTAAAAAAATGTTTTTCGTGTGTGATGCTGGAAGCTTTTCTACAAAAAATTGCAGCTTTACTTTCAATAATCAGGCAGGACACTTAGGTTATCATTTTAATTTGTTAAGTGAGAAAACAAATAACTATCGTGAACATAACGACTACACTCAAAATCTTTTTTCAGGTCAATTGAACTATCCTTATTCGCGCGGAAAGGTTAGCCTTGATTACCATATCGCAAATGAATTCATGCAATATCCTGGCGCATTGACCGAACAACAAGTACATGAAAATAGAAGACAAGCGAGCAACAATACTGATTTTTTTCGGGACAATAATTACTATTTACATCTTCATCAAACACAACATTTTGATAACCATTGGCAACTCACAACAGATATTTCAACACGAAATATGCAAGGAAATGGCGTGTTGTTTTCACCATTTACACAATCGCGCACGACTTATTTCATAAGACCAACGCTTAAAAAATCACTGAACGATACGAATTTTTTGTATGGCATTGACCTTGAAAAAGATCGATATCAGTTGAATAGTGCCTTCGGTTTAAATAAAGATTCCCAAGAAAAATACGGCCTTTTTGGCATGCTAAACGTTCCATTCAAAGAAAAAATTATTTTTTATGGCGGCTTACGAGGTGCACTACAACACAATCATTTAGTCACCAATACAACATCGTATCCCGTTAACCGAGCATTTTTCAAGTATTGGCGCAAGTTACCAAGTCGACAATACAATGAATTTTTATATCAATCGTGCAGGAAATTTTCGATTTCCAAAAGCAGATGAAGATGCTTCAACCAATACAAATCAAGGATTAAAAACACAGAAAGGTGTATCATATGAAGCTGGCATCAAAAAAAATACCGATCAATATTCAGGAAAAATAAATATTTATTTATTAAATTTAGTGAATGAAATCACCTTTGATCCAACCCAAACGCCTGATCATCCTTGGGGAACCAATCGAAATTTGCCGCCCACCACAAGGCAAGGGGCATCCGTTTCATTCACAAATAAAATGACAGATCAACTTTCATTTGGTGGTCAATATAATGCGGTCAATGCAAAATTTCAAAGCGGCGTGAATAAAGGAAACCGTATTCCACTTGTCTCAGAAAATATTTTACTTGCTCATCTTAATTATCAATGCACAGAGAACTGGGCTATTTATTCTGAAGCTGTCTTTACAGGGAGCCAATACCCAGCAAATGATGATGCCAATGTAAACGGTACGATTGGTGGTTATACTACCTACAATATGAATTTTAGGTATCATAAAAAATGGCTTGAAGTTTCTTTTAGGATAAATAATATCTTCAATAAATATTATTATTTTTATACTGTTTATACGCCTGGGCTTGATACAGAGTCGCTTTATCCAGCGCCAGGTAGAAGCATGGTGATCACGGTGAAATATGAAATTATATAAATCAAAAAAGCATTTATTTTTTTCATTGATGCTTCATGCGTTATTTCTATTGGCTTTTATAAAGTACATCATGCCAGAAACTTTTCTCTATGAAAGCCAACAAAAAAAATATTTTGATAATAAAAATAATGAAATAAACATTAACTTATCAAGCTTTTTCATTCCAAAAACTTTCATGGAGAAAATTTCTTCGCCAAAAAATGTGCCGATCTATCATTCACAACAAAAAACATTTAACACTCATGCAAAACAATCTATCACCCAAGAAATATCTCATCAAAAAAATATTATGCATGACAAAATTTTAATGCTGCTTCATGAAGCAATAGCTGAAAAACAATTTTACCCAGAAGATGCGATTGAATTAAACCAAACTGGCAAAGTAACCATTGAATTTTTATTGATGCCCGATGGCACACTGTCCCGTATGAATATTCTTGAAACAAGTCATAGCAAAAGCCTTGATACTGCAGCACTTGCAGCTGTTATTGCAATTTCTCCTATCAAAAGTGCGGGGGCCTATTTGAAAGCACCTGAGTTTTTTACTGTAGATGTGATGTTTGAGCGTTAAAATGGTGCCGGCACCTCTTAGCTTAAGGTATGATATCTTGACTAAGATAGTGCTGTCTTGATCATCAAAATAAGGACAAAAGAGAGTATGATTTCAACACATCAAACACTTTTTAATCATCTTGCTAAATTGTTTTCACCATTTTCTATCAAAACAAACGACCCTTTCCCCTTCAAAGATCATCACCAATTCAGTGTGTTGATTGACATTATCAGTAGAAAGTACACCCATCACGCGCTCATTCATGCTCCCTTTTCTTCTTTGTTCTATCCTTTTTTTCTTGAAGCTTTTTCGCACCATCTTTTAAATGAACAAATGCCTGATCACTTAAAATCAACAGAACTGCTTCATTTACCATTCAATTTGATTGCAACTCAACTATCAAATTCGATGATTGAAAATGATTTCAAACTACTCTTATCCAGGCTTGATGAAATGCCTTCCTGTTTGCTGATTGCTATTTCTGGTATCTCTTCACTATTTCAACTCGATAATAAAAATGCACTTCATCAAAAAATCACTCAACTGATACATCATCCAAAATGCAGGCTCTTAATTTTTACAAGCAATCATCAAGAAACGAACCATCATTTTTTTCATGCTGAATTTCATGCTATATCAATTAAGCCGCCTTCACGAGATGATCATTTAGCTATACTAAAAAAATCACGCTTGGAGCTTGAGCATTATCATCATATTCTTATTCCAGAAGAGATTTTACCTATTGCATACGGATTAGCAGAACGTTATTTGAGTGTACAAAACCCGCTTGAAAAAACATTATTACTATTAGATAGCTGTGCTTCCCGGCTTATTTCGCATACACAACAAGACCCAACCCATGCATCCCCTGCTCTACTTACTAACGCAACATTATTAAACGTACTTTCAAGCTGGACGCAAATCTCCACCACACATTTGGCCACCAATACTTTTAATGCTTCAACATTCATAGACAATATGCAGCAAAAGATTTTTGGCCAAGAATCAGCGATTACGACGATCAGCCATGCACTACAAGAAACTTATGCGCAAATCAAACAAACTAACGGGCCCTTTGCGAGCTTTCTTTTTGCAGGCCCTAAACATGCAGGGAAAAAAACAACCAGCATTGCACTTGCGGAATACATGTTCAAACAAACGAACATGTTATACTTTGCGCATCTTATTCAACCCACCCTAAAACGCTTACTTGATTTGCCGCTTAAAGCACATCACACGCATGAGTATGCTTCTTTACGCCACGTTATTTCGCAAACACCTTTTGCAATTATTTTAATTGAAAATATTGAAGAAGCGACAACTTCAGTGATTGAAGATCTTTACCAAGTTTTAAATACCGGTTATATGGCAGATGATACTCACCAGCAATATTGTTTTCGACAAGCTATCTTTATTTTAACGACAACATTAGGAACAGATCATATTCTTGTACACGTAAAACCTACGGAACCAAGCAACGAAGAACCACAATTAGACTTACTGCAATTAGTCATGAATGAACAAAAACAGCGTTCTCACACTCACCTCACCCACTCACCACAAGAAATTGTAGATCACATTCTTCCTGAACTTTCACAAAAACTATCGCCATCACTCTGTCATCTTTTACATGTCGTTCCCTTTTTTCCACACCATAAAGAAGCCTTAGAAAAAATTATACGGTTAAAGTTGAAAACAATTGGCAAAACTTTATACGAGCGTTACAACATAGAATTGGGTTACGCACCTGAAGTGATTCGATATCTCACTCGCGAAATCATTAAACAGGAACAAGGAAATACGGCGATCAACCTTAATAAAATTTTGAAATCACTTTACTTTAATGTAGAGCATATCATCATGAACCAACGCAGCAGCAACCAACACACCAATCAACTTTTTCTTCAATTGAATGAAACAGGACAAAGCTTGCGCTCTGCATGGTTAAGCAGCGTGACGACGATGCGGCAACATGCGACTTAAGATATCATCTTTTTTAATGAAAAAATGATAAAGCGCAGCAAGAACGTGGATGGTGATCAAACCGATTAGAATATAAGCTGTCCAGTTGTGAACAGTAAAAGCTGCTTCAGCTAACGGTTTATTAGGATGATTAATAGGCAGATTAAGCACCCAATCACCTAAATGAGGCAGGTGTCCTGATGCCGCCGAACCAACCCATCCGGCAAGTGGCATCACAAATAAAGATAAATACAATAAAAAATGTACAGTGCGTTCAGCTATAATTTGCCAGTAAGGTGTATCATACGGAAGGCCTGGTTTTGCATTGATTGATCGCCAAAATAGACGGAAAGCCATTAATGTTAAAATAGTAAGCCCTGTCAATTTATGAATATTGTAAGTCATGCCTTGATAGGGCTTTGGCACATCATCCAGAAAAAAACCAAAACTCAACATCCCTAAAACTAAAATGAAAATAGTCCAATGAAAAAATTTTGAAACACTGCCATAAGTGTTTATCGTATTTTTCATTGTCATATCTGGCGTCTTACTTACGGGTTAGCAGTATATTTAACGACAACGTTAGCTGCAGCAGTACCGCAAGCACCAGTAATAGTTAGACTTCGGTTACTTGCAAGTTTACCTGAAATTAAGCGGCAGACTGCCGGCGGCGTAGATGTTAATGTCATGGTATACGTATTTGCACCTGCACCAGATAGCGCAATGCTTGCACCCCACGGTAATGAAAGGCCTTGCGCTGGTAAAAGTGGCCCGATGTTCGCTGAAGTAATGCCGGAATAGGTTCCTGTCGGTTGTGCAAAATTATCTGCTGCTGCGATAATACCTTGCACTTGTTGCATCACAGTATTGGCTTGCTGACTTGCTGTTGCGGATTGATAATATCGAATGGACATGACGATGACCATCGCCGCAATTGCGAGCACCAACATAATTTCAAGCAAGGTGACGCCAAGAATAGATCGAAAAAATCGTTTCATAAAAAACTCCCTTCCCTATTGTTGAATGATCAAACTAACGCCTCTATGGAGTTAATCATCACATCTCAATTCAAATGCAGCCTTTATTATGTTATTTTTTGATGAACTTAAGCAAGCAAAAATATAACGATACAGGAAAGGCCAACAACCATGTTATCTGCTGTAGAAATTGAATCAGGACAAACGATCAAAAAAAGCATCATCTGGCTGCACGGCTTAGGTGCAGATGGTCATGACTTTGTTCCGATCACAAAAGAGTTACAGTTACCTAGCACCTTAGCCATACGATTTATTTTCCCGCATGCCCCACTCATCCCAGTAACCATTAACAATGGATATGTCATGCGCGCTTGGTATGATGTCACTTCTCTGACCAATATATCTCACATTGACAAACCTCGAATCATCGCATCAATTTCATCCATTGAATCATTGATCGAAAAAGAAGTATCACGAGGACTGCAGTCAAACGATATTTTTCTTGCTGGATTTTCGCAAGGTGCTGTCATTGCACTCACAGCAGGCTTACGCTTTCAAAAACCACTCGCCGGTATTATTGCATTATCTGGTTATTTTCCATTAGCAGAAGAAACGCTCTCGCTTGCTTCAGTCAATACGCATCTTCCTATTTTCCTTGCGCATGGCACTGAAGACCCAGTTGTTCCATTTATTTTAGGCGAAATGGCTTATCAGCAGTTAGTCAAAGCAAATTATCCCGTTGACTGGCACAGTTACCCCATGCCACATTCCGTTTGTGCCGCTGAAATTAAAGATATTAGTCAGTGGATTTCTGCACACGATAAAAAATGATCTAACAGCAACTACACCTGTAACCATGGGTAGTAGGGATCGAGCAGGAGGTGAACTTTCAAAACTTTTCGGAAAAACAAAAACATGTCAACGAAAATTGCAGCTATTCAAATGTGTTCATCCCATATTGTTGACAAAAATCTATTAACTGCCGCAAACTTAATTGAAGAAGCCACAAAAAAAGATGCGAAACTAATTGTTTTACCTGAAATGTTTGCAGTGATGGGTCGGACTTCAGCTGACAAAGTCACAGAAAAAGAACCTTTTAGGAAAGGCAAAATCCAATCCTTTCTATCTGATCAAGCCAAAAAAAATAAGATATGGATCGTTGGTGGAACAATTCCAATTGAATGTGAAAATAAAAATAAAATAAGAGCTGCCTCTATTGTGTTTGATGATCAAGGCAATATTGTTACTCGTTATGACAAAATACATTTATTCGATGTTATTCTTTCTAAAAAAGAAACGCATAAAGAATCTGATACCACTGAGCCTGGTGATGAATTAGTTGTTGTGGGCACTCCTTTTGGAAAATTAGGATTAGCGGTGTGCTACGATGTGCGTTTTCCTGAGCTATTTCGCCATTTATTTAAAAAAGGAGCTGAAATTATTACACTACCATCTGCATTTACTGTACCTACTGGGAAAGCGCATTGGGAATTGTTGGTAAGAACGAGAGCTGTTGAAAATTTTTGTTATGTCATTGGGGCATGTCAAGGCGGTATACATTCAGGCGGCAGAAAAACATATGGTCATTCTATTATCGTCGAGCCTTGGGGTAATATAGCTTCCGAAAAAAAATGCACTGATGCCGGCATCATATATGCAAATATCAATCTTAAAAAAGTACACGAAGCCAGGACGTCAATTCCGATAAAAAATCATCAAAAAATCTTCTTTGACATGACTTAGCCCCTCATCTTTTCTGCCACCCCATCTTCTACGATCATTTTCTATCGCGTACAGAGCAGGCTAAATACTGAATTATCCAATCAGATACAAAATACCAACGGATAGCAAGCTTGAAGTGCCGGTAGAGGAATTACCAACCGCTTGGGCCCACTGCAAGACCCCACCCACATTTGATGCAAAATTATATTGCACGCCAAATCCATAATAAGCCCCTGTTACATATTGTGTGCCGCTTCCAAGCCCGATCGCGCTTGCTGTAGTACTATCTTGAATTTTTACACGTGAGTAAATACGCGCAATACCTATTTTAGCAAATAAAGAAATATCTTCCTCTGCAACAGGTAAAATACCCTTACCAGCAATATCAAAAGCACGATGCTGATCGTAACCAGCCGTAGTATTTCCACTTTTGATTGAGGTACTTTTATATTGTGTAAAACCTACTTCACCAGCCATGTAAGTCATAAATTTATAGCCGAAATTAAAGTTTGCACCAAAACCGCTTGAAGTCGCCGAACCAGGATAAGATTTATCTGATAAAGAACTATTTCCTCCCTGGGCTTCCATGTACCAACCTGATGATGAAAACGGCACTGCATAAGAAGATAAAGCAGTAAATAAAAAACCAAGCCCGCTTACAACCACCATCAATTGCTTTGTATTCTTCATGAAATTTTCTCCTATCAAGATTCTTGACTATTTTGCAGCAATGCTAGCTGTCCCTGCGTTTGGAGCTTATGGGCAATCAATTATTATTTTGTGACCGCAACAGATTCATCCTTTTCAGCTGTTGCTCAAATGGACTCTTGTCTATTTGTCAAAACATAAAAATTGATTGCCCATAAGCTCCAAACACAGAGACTACTGCAACAATGCTATATCTGCTACCTGTAAAAATAATTCACGCAATTGTGTTAAAAGTAAAATCCGATTTTCTCTGCGCGGTATATCATCTGTCATGACCAACACATGATCAAAAAAATCGTCGATTGGTTTTCTTAATTCAGCAAGCTGCAGCAATACTTCATCATAGTGGCCCGCTTCATGCAACTGCTTAAACTGTTTACTTTTTTTGTGTAATTGATCGTAAAGTTTTTGTTCTGAATCATGTTCAAAAAATTTCGGATCAATCGCATTTGATTGAAGTTTGCCCGCGTATTTTGCCAAAATATGACTGACTCGTTTATTTGCAGTGGCAAGCGATTGAGCTTCTTCCCGATTTTTGAAAGATTGCACAGCAAGCATACGCAAGTGTCCATCGTAAGGATTAAATATTTCTAAAGCAAGCACCGCCGCAAAAACGTCTGCATCAATACTTTGTTCTAACGAAAATGAACGCCATCGATCTTTAATAAATTCAAACAATCGTGAAGTATTGGATGGTTGGTCTAACAATGCTTTATAGCGAGATAATGCAAATGGAATGATTTCATTTAAATTAAGGTTCATTTGGCGCTCAATTAAAATTCTCAATAAACCAAATACAGCGCGGCGTAAACCGTAAGGGTCTTTATCACCACTTGGCTCATAACCTGTTGCAAAGCGTCCAACTAAAGTATCGAGTCGATCAGCAATCGCAAGCGCGCAAGCGAGAGGATGCTCAGGAATCTGATCGCCCGCAAAACGTGGCAGGTATTGTTCTTTCAAAGCATAAGCAAGGTCTAGTGGCTCCTCTGCAGCCTTTGCATAATAATATCCCATCGTCCCTTGCAACTCAGGAAATTCTCCCACCATTTGTGTCGTTAAATCGGTTTTCGCAAGCAAACCAGCGCGTTTTGCAACTGCTTGATCAAGATCCATTTTATCTGCAAGATAAACCGTTAAGTCACTAAGACGGTGTGCTTTATCAAACATTGTGCCCAATTTATCTTGATAGACAATGCCCTTTAACTGTAATAACCGTTGGTCTAATGAGGTATGATGATCAACATCATAGAAAAAAGCAGCATCTGCTAAACGCGCTCGCAGCACACGCTCATTACCATGAATCACACGCGCGGGATCCTTGCTTTCAATGTTACTCACGATGACGAAATAAGAAAGTAAATGTCCAGTCTGATCCACCACAGGAAAATAACGCTGATGATCTTGCATCGCAGCAATTAAAACTTCCTCGGGTAAATCTAAAAATACATCATCAAATTTGCCACACAATACGACGGGCCATTCTACAAGCCCCGTCACTTCATTTAAAAGATCATCTTGTATCAGCGCAAGGCCTTTTCCTTTGAGTGTTGTTGCGATGCATTGTTCTATTTCAGATCGGATTAATTCAAGGCGCTTGTTAAAATCAGGAATAACATGCCCTTGTTTTTCTAAAAGCTCAGCATAAGAGGATGCATGCGGCAAAATTATTTCATGTGGAGAAAGAAAGCGATGGCCTATCACTTGACGGTGCACATGGAAACCCAAAATATTGGCATCAATGATTTCACTGCCGTAAAGCATACTGATGGCATGAATGGGTCGAATAAATTGCAAATCACCACTGCCCCATCGCATACGTTTTGGGAGAGGTAGCGTTGTAATGCACTCTGCAATCATATCTGGTAATAATGCAATTGTTGGCTGACCCACTATTTTTTGCCGAAGTCCAACCCACTCCCCCTGCCCATTTTGAATGGTAATTAATTCATCTGGGCTCACCCCATATGAACGCGCAAATCCAACACACGCTTTTGATGGCATACCTTCCGCATCAAAAGCAGCTGCTTTAGCGGGCCCTTTACGCTCAATCACTTGATCCTCTTGCTTTGAAACTAAACCACGAACGAGCAACGCCAATCGTCTCGGTGTTGCAAATGCTTCAATCTCATCAAACGATAAACTGGCTTTTTCTAGACGCTCGCGCATGGCATTAGAAAATAAAATAGAAAGTGCGTGCAAACTTTTAGGCGGTAATTCTTCTGTGTATAGCTCGACAAGAAAATCATCTGTCGTCATCATGATTTTTTCTCTTGTAATAAAGGAAAGCCCAATGCTTCACGGGCTTGATAATAACATTCAGCAACAGCCTTCGCTAAACGCCTAATTTTTAAAATATGGTTTTGACGTTCAGCAACTGAGATTGCTCGTCTTGCATCAAGCAAGTTAAACGTATGCGATGCTTTTAATACCATTTCATAAGCGGGCAGTGGTAAACCTGCTGCAATTAATCGTTCACTTTCTTTTTCATAGAAGTGAAAATGTTTAAATAATTGATCCATGTCGGCTTCTTCAAAATTATATCGCGACATTTCAACTTCTGTTTGATGACAAACATCACCATAAGTAACGGTTCCTTGCGGGCCATGTGTCCAAATAAGATCGTATACATTATCCACATTTTGAAGCGCCATGGCTAAACGCTCAAGACCGTAAGTAATTTCACCAGTCACGGGTTTGCACACCAATCCACCCACTTGTTGAAAATAGGTAAATTGCGTCACCTCCATTCCATTCAACCAAACTTCCCAACCTAAACCTTGGGCCCCTAAGGTGGGAGATTCCCAATTATCTTCAACAAAACGGATATCATCGATTAATGGATCCACTTGAATAGCGCGTAATGAATCTAAATATAAAGTTTGTATATTAGGTGGAGATGGTTTCAAAATGACCTGGAATTGATGATGCCGCTGAAGGCGATTAGGATTTTCGCCATAGCGACCATCCGTTGGCCGTCTACTCGGTTGAACATAGGCAGCCCGCCAAGGCTCAGGGCCAATCGCACCTAAAAAACTTGCGGTATGGAATGTTCCAGCACCCACTTCCATATCAAGCGGCTCTAAAAGAACACAGCCTTGGCAACTCCAATAATGCTTTAATTCTGCAATAAGTTCCTGAAAAGTTAGACTATTTTTTGATGATGCCATACAAAGGTCGCCAAAAATAAAGTGGACATTATAACAATTAGTGAATTAAAAATTTAGATAGACGCTTAAAAATAACGTATTACACGCCCCCGGCCGCAGATTTAACATAGCAAATTGATTCGCTGAGTCTTTTTTTTGTTCAGGGCCGCAATAAGATATGATTTTAATTTCTTCTCCATTTATAAGCTGTAATGATAAAAACCGTTCAGTATCAAATTGAACAATAAGCTTTTCAGCATTGGTCGATTCTGCATCATCGAGTGAAGTTTTTAAACGTAACGATTGATGTTTGAAATGAGGAAGCGTAATTTCTTCATTTTCTTGGTCAAATAATTTGGATTTCACCTGGATGCAATTCGAACATTTTAACTGTACAAATAGTGCAGAATATTGATCTGTTGAAATTTGACCTTGCTGATTATATGAATGTAGGCCAAAAAAAATTTCATGGTCGTAAGGCTTACGGCCCGGCATCAAAATAATTTTTCTTTGATGATCTAATTCAATAAATACTTGGTCAGAATGGATCTGATCATATTGCTGACTTGATGTGGGGATAAGAAATTGAGGAAATGAATCATTCATTTTTAAAGTTTCCAGATGATATCAATCGACGGCGAGTATAACATGATCAATAGTTTGTACCTTACCTGGTTATCTGTTTCACTCACAGCCGTATGCACACAAAGCCATTATATAAACCGTTCGCCCTGAGGAGCGCACGAAGTGCGCATCTCGAAGGGCTTCTTTATTCAAATTTTAAGGAAGCCCTTCGAGAGGGCCGCTTCGCGGCCTCCTCAGGGCGAACGGTTTATATAATGGCTTTGTGTGCATACCTTGGCCACGCAAGGGGAAGTAATTTGAGATTCGCATTATTTTAAGTAGATTCAAACACCGAATAAACAGATAAAAACGACAAATTAAATAAGATTATTTATAATATAAAAACAAAAGGTACTACTCATGATAAATAATGATCTCAATAAATTATCTCTGCCAAAATTTAGTCAGATTGATCCGGCGAATGTCCGATCAATAATTAGTCAACAACTAGAAAATAATAAGCAGCAATTAAAAATCATCCTGGCTCAAGAGGGCCCTTTTACATGGGATAATCTCATGCAACCCCTTGAGGCGATGCAAGATGATTTCAACAAAATGTGGTCGCCCATTGCCCATCTTCACAGCGTGATGGAATCAGATGCTTTACGAAAAGCCTATCGAGAAACCCTACCGATCATCACGGAATATTATACTTCACTTGCACATGATGAAAAATTATTTGCTGCCGTTTCATCGCTTGCAAAAAGTGAACACTTTCAATCACTCTCTTCAGCGCAACAAAAAGTGATAGAAAATGAAATGCGTGATTTCAAATTAGCAGGCGTTCATCTTCCTCCGCAGCAAAAAAAAGAAATGGCAGCATTACAACAAAAACTTTCAACACTCACGACCACTTTCTCTGAAAATATTTTAGATGCCACCCACGCATTTATTTATCATACAACCGATGAAAAAAAACTAGATGGCTTACCAGAAAAATCGTTACAACTTGCAAAAGAAGAAGCCAAAAAACGTGATTTGCGAGGCTATGTCATCACACTAGATTATCCAGCATATTCAGCGGTGATAAAGTATGTGAAAGATCGTACCGTACGCAAAATTTTATACGAAGCATTTGCAACGCGCGCATCAGATCAAGGACCACACGCATTCAAATGGGACAATACACCAATTATCAACGATATTTTAAAAGTGCGATATGATATCGCAAAATTACTCGGCTTTAAAAATTATGCAGACTATGCACTTGTCCCGCGCATGGCCAAAACAACAGATGAAGTCATGAATTTTTTAAATGATCTTGCCGTTAAAAGTAAACCCTTTGCGCAAAAAGAATATCAAACCATTATTGAATTTGCACAACAAGAAGACCACATCACTGATTTTGCAGTCTGGGATTTATTTTACTATTCTGAAAAAATGCATGAAAAATATTTTCATTTTACACAAGAAGAACTACGGCCTTATTTCCCAATTCAAAAAGTATTATCAGGTTTATTTTCTATCCTCCAGCAACTCTATGGCATCACTTTTAAAGAAGAAAAAAAAGTTGATCTCTGGCATCCCGATGTGCAGTTTTTTTTACTTTATGATGAGAAAAATCAATTACGCGGCGGCCTTTATGTTGATCTTTATGCGCGACCTCATAAACGTGAAGGCGCTTGGATGGATGATTGCCACAGCAAACGCCGTATCGATCAAGAAAGAATGCAATATCCCGTTGCCTTCCTCACTTGTAATTTCATGCCACCGGTTGGAAGTCAACCTGCATTGTTAACACATGATGAAGTATTAACCTTATTTCATGAGTGCGGTCATTGTTTACATCACTTATTAACTCAAGTTAATCACCCTGCCGTGGGTGGCATTAATGGCGTTCCTTGGGATGCAGTAGAATTTCCAAGCCAACTGATGGAAAATTTTTGTTTTGAAAAAGAAACGCTCGCTCAAATTTCATCACATATTGAAACCGGTGAAACACTACCTGATCATTTACGAGAAAAAATCATTCAAGCAAAACATTTTCAAGCAGCACTCCAAATGATTCGTCAATTAGAATTTTCATTATTTGATTTTCGCCTGCATATGGAATTCGATCCAACTCAAACAGACCAAGTACAAGATATTTTAAATGATGTGCGGCAAAAAATAGGTGTTGTTTCTGTACCTGCTTATAACCGTTTCCAACATAGTTTTTCTCATGTGTTTGCAGGTGGTTATGCAGCAGGATATTACAGCTACAAATGGGCGGAAGTATTATCTTGCGATGCCTATGAAGTATTCAAAGAGCACGGCGTATTAGATCATGCAACCGGCCAATCTTACCTGAAAAATATTCTTGAAGTAGGCGGTGTGCGTAATCCAATGGAATCCTTCATTGCCTTCCGTGGAAGACAACCTTCAATCGATGCGCTGTTACGCGAGAATGGGATTGCCCCGTGACAAGTCTTTTACCAAGCCTCATACTATGTATTTTTCTTGGAAGAAACCAATGACCACACTTAGACAATCACACCCCCGTGCACTGCCAATCTTGTTCCTTACTGAAATGTGGGAGCGTTTTGGATTTTATGTCGTCCAAGGCTTGCTTGTTTTATACATGACTCAATCGTTTGGTTGGCAAGATAGCGATAGTTACCTCATTTTAGGGGTGTTTTCAGCTTTGGTTTATATTTCCCCTTTTGTTGGCGGTTTTCTCGCTGATAAAGTTTTAGGATTTAAATCTGCTATTTTATGGGGAGGATTTTTTTTAATATTGGGATATGCGCTTTTATCTTTGCCTTATGCTGAATTACTGTTTTATCCAGCGCTTGCCACCATTATTGTCGGTAACGGCCTTTTCAAACCCAATATTTCTAGTTTGCTTGGCGTACAATACAGCCGTGATAACCCGCGACGCGACGCTGGTTTTACCCTATTTTATATTGGCATTAACATTGGTGCATTTTTAGCAGGGATCAGCTCAGGATATATTAAAAATTTTTATGGTTTTCGTATAAGCTTCGCGCTCTCAAGTATAGGGCTTATTATTGGACTCATCACATTTTTTTACGGCTTAAAATACATTCAATCACCTAAGCAAACGCTTCCATTTTCAGCATTAAAATCGAAACTTTTTTTCTATTGTGTTTTAACCATTGTGGCACTCAGTTTTTTGCTTAAAGTTGATGTTTTAACAAAATGGCTACTGCCCACGGTCGGTATCATTTTATTAATTTTTTTAACGGTTCTCACTTTGCAACAAAATGAGGTTTACCGCAAACGTTTGTTTATCTTAAATCTCCTCATTATTTCATCCATTATTTTTTGGATGCTATTCTTACAAATGTTTTTTTCAGCCACCTTATTTATTGATCGATTGGTTGATAAACAATTTTTTGGCTTAACCCTTTCAACAACCGTGTTTTATGCTTCTGAAAGTATTTTTATTATTTTGCTTGGGCCCTTGTTTGCAAAATATTGGGATACTTTAGGCCACTTACAAAAAAATCCTTCGCCTGTTTCAAAATTCACGCTCGGTATTTTCTTTGCTGGGCTTGGATTTCTTATTTTAAGTTTTTCTACTTTTTTCCCCTTGCCTTCTGGCCTTGTTTATCCTGGGTGGATTTTTGGCGGCTATCTTTGCATTACCATTGGCGAACTTTTGCTTTCACCCATAGGACTTTCTGCTGTAACACTGCTTGCTCCCCCGCAGTTAGTCGGCATGATGATGGGGGTATGGTTTGTGGCAACAGGATTTGGTGGCTTGTTTGCAGGCATGATTGCAAAAGTAGCAAGCATTCCAGATACCGCCCAAACTGTTGCAGATAAACTTGCGATTTACCATCATGCATTTTTGACTTTTGCTTATCTTGCATTTTTCGTTGTAATCATTTTATTTTTTGTTCAAGTTTTTTTAAAACGATTTAAGCTTGCAGAGTGATTGCCACAGTCACGCCATGAAGTTATGATATAGCCAATTTTAAAATCAGAAATTTGGATAAGTTATGAGTATGTATGGTTTAAATGAAATCCGCGCTGGCGTGAAATTAATCATCGACGGCGACCCTTGTGTTGTTGTTGATAATGAATTTGTAAAACCGGGCAAAGGCCAAGCATTTAATCGGCTTAGATACCGCAATTTAAAAACAGGCCGCGTCATTGAACGTACTTATAAATCAGGTGATAGTATCCAGGCGGCCGATGTCGCTGAAATTGATGCGCAATTTCTCTATGGCGATGGTCATGAGTGGCACTTTATGGCAACAGAAACCTATGAACAATACGCAGTCCATGAAGCGGAAATCGCTGATGCTAAAATATGGCTCAAAGAACAAGCGGAATGCAAAATCACTTTATGGAATGGAACACCTATTTTAATTGTTCCCCCTACTTTCGTGACTTTGAAAATTGTTGAAACAGATCCTGGTGTAAGAGGTGATACCTCAGGCGGCGGTGGAAAACCCGCAAAACTTGAAACTGGTGCAACTGTGCGCGTTCCCTTGTTTGTACAAGAAGGCGAAATGATTAAAGTGGATACACGAACAGGTGAATATGTCTCTCGCATGAAGGAGTAAGACCATTAACTGGTTACCTTCTGCAGACATTGAAACTTTAAAACTTCGCGCAAAACTTTTGCAAAACATTCGTGATTTTTTCAACCAAAAAAAAATATTAGAAGTTGAAACACCGCTACTCAGCTACACATCGGTAACTGATCCATTTATTGCAAGCATTAAAGCATTGGTGGCTGATAACAAATCCTATTATTTACAAACCTCCCCAGAATATGCGATGAAACGATTGCTTGCAGCGGGAAGTGGTTCCATTTACCAGATTACAAAAGCATTTAGACAAGGTGAACTTGGACGTTTTCATAATCCAGAATTTACGATGTTGGAGTGGTACCGTATTGATTTCGATCATCATCAATTAATGGATGAGGTTGATGAACTTTTAAGGTTAACACTTCGTACCCAAGCTGCAGAAAAAATAAGTTATGCTGAATTATTTCAAACTTATTTAAAGATTGATCCGCATCATGCAACCCTCAATGAACTTAAAATAACCGCAACAAATTGTGGTCTTGTGATTCATAACGACATTCATGATCAAGATACTTGGCTTAATTTACTCATGAGTCATTGTATTGAACCACAACTTGGCTTTGAACGGCCCTGCATGATTTATGATTTTCCAGCTTCACAAGCAGCGCTTGCGCGTATACAAGCCTCATCACCGAAAGTTGCATCCCGATTTGAAGTGTATATTCAAGGCATAGAACTTGCGAATGGATTTCATGAATTACAAAATGCAGCGGAACAACGTGAGCGGTTTGAAAACAATTTACAGGAAAGAAAACAACAAGGCTTGCCATCTTTAGCCATTGATGAAAATTTTTTAGCAGCCCTACAACATGGATTACCGGATTGTGCGGGAGTCGCTCTTGGTATTGATCGACTAATGATGCTTGCTGCAAAAAAGAATACCATTGCAGAAATATTAAGTTTTGATTTTAAGCGGGCTTGACGCCCTAACCAGTAAGCATAATAATTTGATTGAGTAATTCACAAGCTTCATCGAGTATTTCTGGGGAAACATGTTTCCATGGATGGATTTTTGCACCTCTCTGCCGCCAATCAAACGACTTGGGCTGGTGCGTCAACACATAGCTAGGGCGACCTCGTTTACCTTTAATTTGAATGGCAAATGGATTAGTGCTGTTATATAGCGCAGAAGTCATAGGAAGTCCGATGAGAATACCCGTTCGTTCATTAAATTTCATAGGTGATAAAACTAGCATAGGATGCATATCACGCATTTCACGCCCACTTTGAGGATTGAAATCGATCCATATAACATCACCACGATCAGGCACCCAGTTTTTCCTTGACATTAAAGTTTCTCCAAGCCAATGGGTTTATCCGGCATAGCCTCGCCACCATGTATTTTAGGATCAAAAGAAGCAAGCCTTTCGTTGAGTGTTAATTTACGACGACCCGTAGCCTTAACAACAATACTCCCATCTTGAGCATCAAGCTTAACCAATGTTCCAAGATGGAAATGTGCGCTACGGGCAAGGTCTGCCGGAATACGAACAGCAAGGCTGTTCCCCCATTTTTGGACTGTGAGTGTTGCGGTTTTGTGCGACATAAGGCACCCCCTTAAGATGTATATACTAGTATATACTAGTATATACATTATAGCAGAATGTTTAAACATGTATAAACGTTACACTTCCATACACGATAAATAAGTCCATTCTTTCTCGCTTACTGGCGTAATGGATAATCGATTGCCTTTTCGTGTAACGAGCATATTTTTTAATTGCGGATGATTTTTGATTTCTTCCAAAGTAATCATTTTCGGGAATTTTTTTACAAATTGAACATCAACCATGAGCCACCTTGGATGTTCTTTTGAGCTTTTGGGATCATAATAAGGGGAAGTATCATCCCACGCAGTCACATCTGGATACGCTTCTTTCACAATTTCCATAATCCCAACAATGCCTGGTGGTGTACAACTTGAATGGTAAAAAAAAGCTAAATCACCTTTTTTAATTTGATCCCGCATCATATTCCGCACTTGATAATTGCGCACACCATCCCAATGCGCAATCCCCTGAGGACGATTGCGCAAGTCATCAATGCTAAATGTGCTTGGCTCAGATTTAAACAACCAATATTGAGTGCTCATGAGTATTCAGTAGTTCCCGTTCTTGATGATAACGGGTATGAAATTTTTATCTTTTGACCACAACAGATTCATCCATTTCAGCTGTTGCTCAAATGGACTCCTGTCCATTTGTCAAAGATAAAAATTTCATACCCGTTATCATCAAGAACAGGAACCCTTGATAAATAACTTTAAAACTTTTTCATCGCATCAAAAAATTCTTCATTGGTTTTTGTATCTTTCATCTTATCAATCAAAAACTCAACTGCGCCTTCTTCCATTGGCTGCAAGAGCTTGCGTAAAATCCACATTTTTTGTAGATCTTCTTTCGCAACAAATTTTTCATCACGTCTTGTACCACTACGATTAATATTAATGGCAGGATAAATACGGCGTTCTGCAATTCGGCGATCAAGATGAATTTCCATGTTACCCGTGCCTTTGAATTCTTCGTAGATGACTTCATCCATCTTAGAACCAGTTTCAACCAGCGCAGTTGCAATAATGGTTAAACTACCACCTTCTTCGATATTTCGTGCTGCACCAAAGAAACGCTTGGGGCGCTGTAGCGCGTTAGAATCGACACCCCCGGTTAATACTTTTCCAGAAGCAGGTACAACCGTATTGTAAGCACGCGCAAGACGTGTGATAGAATCCAGCAAAATCACCACATCACGTTTATGTTCAACCAAACGTTTCGCTTTTTCGATGACCATTTCTGCAACTTGCACATGGCGATTTGCAGGTTCATCGAATGTACTGGCAATCACTTCACCACGCACAGAGCGTGACATTTCAGTCACTTCTTCTGGACGTTCATCGATCAAAAGCACAATGAGATAACATTCAGGATGGTTATGCGCGATAGAATGCGCAATGTTTTGCAACATCATGGTTTTACCCGCTTTAGGCGGAGAAACGATTAAACCACGCTGTCCTTTACCAAATGGCGCACAAAGATCAATAATTCGCGCAGTAATATCTTCTGTACTGCCATTACCAAGTTCCATCTTTAAGCGTTGATCTGCAAAAAGAGGCGTTAAATTTTCAAATAACACTTTATTTTTTGCATTTTCTGGTGCTTCAAAGTTAATTTCATCTACTTTTAATAATGCAAAATAACGCTCCCCTTCTTTGGGTGGGCGAATTTTGCCTGAAATGGTATCACCAGTACGCAAATTAAATCGGCGGATTTGGCTAGGTGAAACGTAAATATCATCAGGTCCTGCAAGGTATGATCCTTCTGCCGAACGCAAAAAACCAAAGCCATCTTGCAAAATTTCTAGCACACCATCCCCGTAAATGTCCTCGCCTCGTTTTGCATGTTCTTTTAAAATGGCAAAAATAATATCTTGCTTTCTAGAACGAGCCATATTCTCTAAACCATATTGTTCAGATAAGACAACTAGTTCTGCAGCACTTTTTTTCTTAAGCTCTGTTAAATTCATATTGATTTAAATCCCAAAGATAATAATTGATTGTAAAAATATCCTGAGTTACGGATAAGAAGTGACGATTAAGCCTATACCCCAAACCATCAGGGTGCACCTGATAACCACCAAACAAACGTTACGGAAATTAACAATTAGGTAAAATGAGGTTATCGCTACCCACTAAAAATAACATCATTTTTTAAAAATATCTAGGGCGTGTTGACAATTCAACCACTGTCGACACCCCCGTGCAACCAAGAGGGTCTAAATAGCAATCTTTAGAGGTTACTATCTATAAATTGAGCAAGGTCAGCCTTATTAATCAAACCAACTTGTGTCGCTTTGACTTGCCCCTCTTTAAAAAGAATAAGCGTTGGAATGCCTCTTACACCAAACTTAGGGGGAGTTTGGGGGTTGTGATCAACATTCAATTTAACAAATTTCACTTTATCACCATATTCTGCAGCAACTTCTTCAACGATAGGTGCCAATGCCTTGCAAGGCCCGCACCACTGCGCCCAAAAATCAACCACAACTGGAACAGATGATTCAATGACTTCTTTTTCAAATGAATCATCGCTTATTGTATGAACATGTGCACTCATAATTATACCTTTTTAACGAAATCAATTTAATACACTTTAGCGAGTTGACAATTCACTGATAAGGTATTGATTTGACGAAGTAAAGCGCAGGAGGGCGGAGCCCGACGAGCCATGAGTAAAATCAATACCTTATCAGTGAATTGTCAACTCGCCCTAAGCATTTTATAGATTAACTGTAAATCTGGCAATTTAATGATTTAATGCATTATCATAAGATGCTTAGAGATGTAAAAGATATGAGCAAATGAATACATTTAAATATTATTTGAAACTAGCAAGACCCCACCATTCGCTCAAAAATCTGTTTATTGTTCCTGGTTTTTTGATTGCTTATCTTATTTTTTTACCGCAAGAAACGATTTCACATCTCACTATGATCTTTTGCATAGGATTAATCTCTGCTTTCTTTATTTGCTCTGCAAATTATATCATTAATGAATGGCTAGATCGGCATTTTGATCAATTTCATCCCGTCAAAAAAAATCGCCCTTCTGTTGTTCATCAACTCCAAGGAAAATATATTTTTTTAGAATATATACTCTTTGCATTTGCAGGATTATCTATTGCAGCTTTCATTTCAATACCTTATCTCATGACAAGCAGTATGCTTTTAGTATCAGGTTTGATTTATAATGTCGAGCCGCTACGCACCAAAAACTATGCCTATTTTGACGTACTCACTGAATCAATCAACAATCCCATTCGGCTACTGTTAGGATGGTTTATGATCTCAAGCGCCTCATTCCCACCACTCAGTCTTTTACTATCTTATTGGATGGGAGGTGCATTTTTGATGGGCGTTAAACGATATTCGGAATTTCAATTTATCAACGAACCGGCACTTGCCTCATTATACCGCGCCTCATTTCGTCGTTACTCCAGTGAAAAATTATTGGTTTCTTCGCTATTTTATGCCGTCTCTGCAGCATTTTTTGGGGGGATTTTTCTTGCTCAATATAAAACTGAACTCATCTTATTATTTCCTTTGTATGCCATGATATTTGCTTGGTATCTTTATATAGGATTCAAACCCAACTCAATTGCTCAATCGCCAGAATATATTTACAAAGAGCGATTGTTTTTGTGGTTTATTGGTTTGGTGATCATTCTTTCAATGCTCGTATTGTTTATTCATATTCCTCTTTCTGAAGCGCTTTTACATCATGGATAGATTTTTAAATATATCGAATAAAATTGTATTTTTTTGTATTGTTATTTTTATTTATATTACTGCGTGGGCTATTCAATCACATCTTTTTTTAAACTGGGATGTGAGTTCGTTAATAGAAGCAACACGACATCTCCTCAATCATGGAAAATATATAAAAGATATTTACACGCCTAATCCACCCATGATTTTATATCTTTACTCTATCCCATTGTTAGCCAGCAAACTCTTCAATTTAAATATCATTCTCACTTTTCGCATTTACATTTTTGGGCTTGCGCTCATTTCATTTGTGACGTGCTACAAATTATGCCAGTCCATTTTTGACAAAGAAGACCAAAACATTGCCTATCTTTTTTTAAGTGCTTTATTATTTGGTTTTTTGATTATACCCATGCATGAATTTGGTCAACGCGATCCAATTTTACTTATTTTTACTATGCCTTATATTCTTGCTGCGGTTTTGCGAGCAGAAAATATTCCAATCAATAGATTCACAGCCATTCTCATTGGATTGCTCGCAGGATTAGGTTTTGCCATGAAACCTCATTTTTTACTGACTCCACTCTTAATTGAAAGTTATCTTGTGATGCACAAAAGAAAATTTTCCTCTCTCTTTCGTGATGAATTATTCACAATGCTTGCGGTTATCCTATTGTATCTCGTCAGTTTATTGATTTATCATCGCGAATATTTATTTGTTCTCGCACCTTATTTAGCCAAAATTTATTATTACAACAGCAGTGTTTCTTTTCGATATTTAATTTCATCTCCACTAATTATTTTTTGCCTCATCCCATTTTTAATTTATTTTTTTCAAAAACAATCGCCTAGATATAAAAGTTTTCACACGATATGTTGGCTCGTTTTATTATCTTTTATTTTTTCATATTTATGGCAACGCACGCCGTATCTTTATCATGTCGTTTTACCACTTGCATTCGCCATTCCATTTTTAGTTTTTCAAATTACAAGCTTTGCAAAAAACCAAGCTCGTGTTTATGAATATATTTTCATGAGCATATTAAGTGTCGCTGTCCTTATTTTTATGTTGTGTTGCCTATATACCATATGGATCGTGTTAATATTTTCGCCATTATTATTTTTTATTTATCTTGCAATTATCATGACGATAATTTTAGTGTGTGCAACCAATGCTGAATTATTATTTTCTGTAATCATTAGCACAGCAATCTCATTATGCTGTTATTTTTACTTTAGCTTCACTCACAAACTCGTGTCAGCGCATTTATTGTTTTATGTATTAATATTTGCTGCCCTGTTATTTTGTCTGACCCTATCATGGTTTCGAAAAAAAATATTCCAGGCCTTTTTTAGCTTTCTCATTGCCACTCTCTTCTTTTCTATTCCTGCGTATTTTTGTTACGGTGCCTATTACTCTTCACTTGGATTTAAAACTTCCATACTGCAACCACTTATCCAGTTTATCAATAAAAATGCGAATGGCCGTTCTATTTATTTCTTTACACAAAGCACACGTTACAGCTTCCCGTTGATCGATTACACACAAGTATCGCTTGCTCAACGCTTTGATTGCTTATGGATGGTGAGATCGTTATCAAAACAAATTCATGCCGGAGAAGAACAAAAAATTCGCATGCAAATCAAAAATGGTGATTATCAATTTTTAAATTTAGTAATTGATGATTTAAGAACTAAAAAACCTGATTTTATTTTTGTAGAAATGGACAATGGATATATAAATAAAACACTTTACTTTAATTTTCTGCAATACTTTTTAGAAAATAATAATTTCAAAATGGAATGGCAGCATTATCGATATTTCACTACCATTCAATCGAATTGGCCTTATGCTTTTGGTCTCAAGGTTTATAGGCGAGACAATAGGGCCCGTAAATAATATCTATACATCTTAATAACCGGTACGTTAGCTTCTTTGAACGTACTAACTTACTCTCCCCACACGTTCGCCCTGAGGAGCGTGCGCAGCACGCGTCTCGATTATGTATGCCCTTCGAGACGCGCTTCTTTGAACGTACTAACTTACTCTCCCCACACGTTCGCCCTGAGGAGCGTGCGCAGCACGCGTCTCGATTATGTATGCCCTTCGAGACGCG
>Ga0155583_144_pt1 | contig 43967 bp, 38 predicted proteins | sample RifCSPhighO2_12_FD_107240 | JGI IMG/M metagenome (GOLD analysis project Ga0155583, IMG submission 107240) | Gammaproteobacteria bacterium RIFCSPHIGHO2_12_FULL_38_14 | reverse complement strand
GGATGCTTTACAGACCGCCCGTGTCATGGCGAAAGAAGCCTATAAACGCAACTGGACGATAGAGTTGGTAGGCTTTGATAAAATGACTCGTGCTGCTTGGGTTGAAATTCAACATTTATCTGAACAATACGGGCGTCCACTGGAAATTATTAATTATCAACCGACTAGCTCAGATATTCATATTTATCAAGCAGAAAGTGAAGGTATACGAGGAGGAGTTCGTATGGAAAAACGTCAGGATTAAGCTACGGTTAAGGTAAAAAATTTAAATTCATTTATAATTATCTTAAGAGATTGATCACACACAAATAAGAGAGGCAATTATGGATCCGCAAATGGGTGGTATATCGCAAGAAGAACAAGAAAACAAAAGAAGAGAAAAAGAAAAGGAACAAGTGCAACACGCAATCGAGGCTGCAAATGAATTTCTGATAAATCATGAAAAAATCACCTGGAAAAGGGTGGATGAGCCTGAATCACCAATAGATTTAAATCGCCTCGGTGCTGATTCAGACATAATTATGCTTAGGAAAAAAATGACACCTCTTTTGCAAAACGCCATTTATAAAGCTGATAACGGCACTATACTTGAGTTTGGATTTAAAGATGGTGGAAAAACAGCAACCATCACTATACCTGCTGAAGTGGAGTATGGAAAGAGGCTTGATTTTCAAAAATATGCATCAGCTGCGATGGATATGCTTCAATACGCGGGGTATCACACCGTTACAGTCAGTTTTGCCGCAAAACTACAAGGACATGGCCCAGGCCCAGAGAGGGATTTTTATAAAGCAATAGAAATACAAGCAATGAAGGCGCTTCATGAGGCAGAAAAACGTAAACTTGGAATTGAGTTTGATCAGAATTTTGAAGTGCTTCTCGCAAGACGTGCAGAGAAGTATAAAGGTCAAGATCCACTTAAAAAGAAATTCGAAGAAGTGAATGCAAAAGCAAAACTTGCGCAAATGGAACGTCAGCTTAATCCTGATGTCAGGGCAAAATATAGTGCAACCATAGTCAAGGAAACATCTAAGCTGGATGAAAAAGGGAAGATTATCCAAAACCCTGACCCTCGGTTAAGTGAGGTTCAAAAAAAAGAGAACTTTCGTCAAGAAGTATTTCGTCTACAAGATGGAACCCAGATCCTGCCAGATAATCACGTAGAGCGATTAAAAGCTGTTGAAACGCAGCTCAAAGAAATTGATGAGCGATTAAAAGGCCTTGATCAAGCGCAAGAGAAATTTGACCGCTTTATGAAAGAGGCAGAAGAATTAAGAACGGGCGATTACTTGCTCGATAAAGCTATTCAGCAGCAAACAAGCGGTCAAGACAAGGTTAATCCATACATTAGCATGGATGAATTTTATCAATCTTACAAAAATGGTGAAGGAGCGAGGGCTGCGTTTCTTAACGCGATGCAAAATGAAAACAATGAATTAATTGAAAGAGGGAATATCTTGCGTGGAGAATTAAATCGTATACATACTGTTCCGGCCATTCCTATCCCACCAGAGGGTACGGCTGGTAGAGATGACGCGGTAAGAAATGAAGCAAGCCGGAAAGCGGCACATGACAAAGCAGAAACATTAATGGAAAAAATAGATCATATCCAAGAGAAGACAAACAAAACGACAGAAACTTTAACCCCTCGTCCGTTGAATCAACAACAGGGAGAGTTGAGATTGCGTGAGCGAGAACAAAAAATCACACGTGAAGGTGAACCTACTCTGGAGCGAATTCGAGATGAACGCATTCAAAATGCAGCTCGCCGTTTAGGTAGCTAATGCAACTAATGCATATAATCTACTGCTAGCAGGTTTCTCCGCAGGACCCAGATTTTAAACATTTTGTTCAATATTGTGGATTAATATTGTTTTGATAAATATAGATTAAAGGATATTTTTATGCGCAAAGCGTTAATCGCAGGCAATTGGAAAATGCATGGCTCGCATGAGCTGGTTCAAACCTTAGTGGAAGGCATCAAAAAAGGGGCGAATCATTATTCGGATCTTGATATTCTTCTGATCCCTCCCTTTCCGTATCTTGAGCGCATCCATCATACATTAGCGCAAACACCTCTCTTATTAGGTGCGCAAAATCTCTATTTCGGCACTCAAGGCGCATTTACGGGTGAAGTTTCAGGCGCCATGCTTGCTGAAGTAGGTTGCAAATATGTTTTGATTGGCCATTCTGAGCGACGCACGATTTTTCATGAAGATTTATCCCTCATTGCAGCTAAATTTAAATCAGCCCAGGAAGTCAATTTAATTCCTATTCTTTGTGTAGGTGAGACGAAAGCAGAGCGGGAAGCAGGAAAAACAGAAAGCATTATTCATACTCAAATCGAATCGGTTGTCAAATTGGTTGGTATGTCAGCATTTAAACAAGCTGTAATCGCCTATGAACCGGTTTGGGCAATTGGGACTGGGCTTACTGCAACACCCGATCAAGCACAGGAAGTTCATGCCTTTATCCGTCGTATTTTTCAAAATCAGGTTGATCTTGCGAATACAATGCGTATACTTTACGGCGGCAGCGTGAAGGCTGACAATGCAAAAACACTTTTCGATATGCCGGATATTGATGGCGGCTTGATTGGCGGTGCGTCTTTGGATGCAGTTAGTTTTTTAAAGATTTGTGAAGGTGCCAAACAAGCAAAAGAAAGCGGGGCATTATGTACCAAGTAATTTTATTGATCAATGTATTCGTCGCAATTTGCATCATTGCACTTGTTTTGGTTCAACAAGGCAAGGGCGCTACCATGGGCGCTGCTTTTGGCAGTGGCGCATCACAAACTGTATTTGGTAGCCGCGGGTCGGGTTCCTTTTTATTTAGAGCGACCATGACTTTCGCGCTGATTTTCTTTGTCACTTGTATTGCATTGAATTATTTAGTGGCGAATGCATATAAACAGGAAAAATCGCCTATTGCTTCATTAGCATTGCTTGAAGAGCAATCTAAAGCAAAACAAGCAGCAGGCGCTGTAAAATCGACTGCTCCATCGCCAGTAACAGCAATACCAGAAAGAAAATAGAGCGGGAACAAGTGAAAATAAGGGTTATTCCAGAGTTTGTCATCCTGAGCGCAGCGAAGGATCACTTTGATTGGCATTATTGTCTGAATGATTTGTTGTAATCATGGAGAATTTAAGCAGATCCTTCGCTGCGCTCAGGATGACAAACTCTGGAGTGACAAATAAAGTACAAACAGCCGACGTGGTGGAATTGGTAGACACGCTACTTTGAGGTGGTAGTGGCGAAAGCTGTGACGGTTCGAGTCCGTCCGTCGGCAAGATTATGCATGGGTCTTGCAATTAAAATCAGGTATAATGATCGGCAATTCGTGTTAACTCAAGAATATAACGCGATTCTCACCTTATTGTCATCGCGAGGCTGCGAAGCGTTTAGCCGCGGCGATCCAGCAAAGACTAGGGGTGTGTCGATAATTGGCTGGATTGCCACGCCCAGAAAGAGCGTGGGCTCGCAATGACGAGAAAAAATTGAGAATAGCAAGAACATACAGCAAGGAGAAATTTGGCTTGTTAGAACATTATTTGCCAATTTTAATCTTCATGGTGATAGGGGTGGTCATTGGTTTGATTGCACCAACCATTGGCTATATCCTTGGCCCAAAACGTCCCGATCCAGCTAAATGTTCTGCTTACGAATGCGGCTTCGATGCATTTAGTGATGCGCGAGCGCCATTCGATGTCCGTTTTTATCTTATCGCTATTCTTTTCATTATCTTCGATTTAGAAACCGCTTTCTTGGTTCCTTGGGCATTAGTATTTCGCCAAACGCACTGGTTTGGCATGATTGCAATGGGCATTTTTTTAGGGTTGCTCACGGTTGGTTTTATTTATGAATGGAAAAAGGGGGCGCTGGAATGGGAGTAAGTAATTTAATCAAGCCAGGTTTTTACGTCACCACTATTGAAAATGCATTCAATTGGGCACGCTCGGGTTCATTGTGGTATATGTCATTTGGTTTGGCGTGTTGTGCTGTTGAAATGATGCATGCAGCTGCCTCTCGATATGATTTTGATCGTTTCGGTATTATGCCTCGCCCTAGTCCACGTCAATCTGATCTCATTATTGTTGCAGGCACGTTATGCAATAAAATGGCCCCTGCATTTCGTAAAGTTTACGATCAAATGGCAGAACCACGTTGGGTCATTTCAATGGGGTCGTGTGCAAATGGCGGCGGGTATTATCATTATTCTTACTCGGTTGTGCGCGGTTGCGACCGTATTGTCCCGGTTGATATTTATGTTCCGGGTTGTCCACCGACAGCAGAAGCACTGATGTATGGCGTGATTCAATTACAAAATAAAATTCGCCGCAATAAAAAAATTGACCGATAAGGAAGCATCATGATCACACTTGATGACTTGCTCGCAGAAATTAAATCCATTGCTTCAGACTGGATTGTGCAGGATAAAATTGCATTAGGTGAGCTCACATTACAAGTCAAGCCAGAATGCTTACTCAATATTTGCACGCTTCTCCGTGATGATCCACGCTTTGATTTTAAAATGTTGGTTGATGTTTGCGGTGTCGATTATTTGCGTTACGGTATTGCAGATTGGCAAACGTCTTCTGCAACTTCTTCAGGTTTTTCACGTGGTGTAGAGCGTAACATTGATCATGCAGCACACACGCCGCAAGAACGTTTTGCCGTCGTTTACCATTTCCTTTCTCTCAATAAAAATCAACGCATTCGCCTTAAAGTGATGATCCCCGATGAATCAGTGATGGTGGATTCTCTTATGGATCTTTTCCCATCTGCCAATTGGTTCGAACGAGAAGCATTTGATTTATTTGGAATTATTTTTAAAGGGCACCCTGATTTACGTCGTCTTTTGACGGATTATGGTTTTCCTGGTCACCCCTTTCGTAAAGATTTTCCTCTCATCGGTGAAGTTGAAGTACGTTACGATGCTGAATTAAGACGTGTCGTTTATGAACCGGTTAGCATTGAGCCGCGTACACTTGAACCCAAGGTGATACGCCACGACAACCGATATGATGTGGAGAAACCATCATGAGTGAGCAGCAAATTGCTGAAATTCGCAATTATGTTTTTAATTTCGGGCCACAGCACCCTGCGGCACACGGTGTGCTGCGTTTAATTTTAGAGGTTGATGGTGAGACGATCGTGCGTGCTGATCCGCATGTTGGATTATTGCATCGTGCGACAGAAAAACTTGCAGAGAATAAACCATTCAACCATACCATTGGTTACATGGACCGCCTCGATTATGTTTCCATGATGTGCAATGAACATGGCTACGTCCTTGCCATTGAAAAATTATTAGGGGTTACACCACCGATTCGCGCACAATATATTCGCGTGATGTTCGATGAAATTACCCGGCTTTTAAATCATTTATTGTGGCTTGCTGCACACAGTTTGGATAATGGCGGGATGGCCGTTTTTCTTTATTGCTTTCGTGAACGTGAAGATTTACTCGATTGTTATGAAGCAGTTTCTGGTGCACGCATGCATGCAACTTATTATCGACCAGGCGGTGTTTATCGTGATTTACCTGACCACATGCCAAAATTTAAGCCATCGAAGTGGCACAATGCAAAAGAAGTTGCGCGTTTAAATGAAGTGCGACAAGGATCATTGCTCGATTTTATTTGGGATTTTACCGAACGTTTTCCATCGTGTGTCGATGAATATGAAAATTTGCTCACGAACAATCGCATTTGGAAACAGCGCACAGTAAACATTGGTGTCATTGAACCAGAGCGTGCAATTGCACTGGGGTTTACAGGGCCCATGCTACGTGGTTCAAATGTTGCGTGGGATTTACGTAAAAAACAACCGTATGAAGTCTATGACAAAATTGAATTTGATATCCCGGTTGGGGTTAATGGCGATTGTTACGATCGCTATTTAGTGCGTGTGAATGAAATGCGTCAATCCAATCGTATTATTCGTCAATGTGTGGAATGGCTCAGAAAAAACCCTGGACCTGTCATGATTGATGATTACAAAATTACTGTTCCACCACGTGTTGACATGAAACTGGATATGGAAACACTCATTCATCATTTTAAAAACATGACCGAAGGTTATGCTGTGCCTGAAGGTGAAGCGTATGCAGCAATTGAACATCCCAAAGGTGAATTTGGTGTTTATCTTGTTTCTGATGGTGCAAACAAGCCTTATCGTTTAAAAGTTCGAGCTGCAGGGTTTCCGCATTTGGCTGGTTTAAATGAACTTGTACGTGGGCATATGATTGCAGATGTTGTTTCTATACTTTCAAGTCTTGATATTGTTTTTGGTGAGATTGACCGCTAATGAATCACAAAATGACTCTATCACAAGCTGTTTGTCAGCATATTGATGCTTGGATTACGCGTTATCCACAAGAACAAAAACGTTCAGGTGTTTTTGAAGCTTTGCGTATTGTGCAAGAAGAAAACGGTGGGCATTTAACGGTTCCTTTAATGGATGCAGTTGCGGACTATCTAGCATTACCCAAAGTTGCAGTGTATGAAGTTGCAACATTTTATTCCATGTATCACTTAAAACCTGTTGGTAAGCATATCATTTATCTTTGCACTAATATTTCATGCATGTTAAACGGCGCAGAAAAATTAACAGATTATTTGAAAGAGAAGTTACACATTGAACTGAATGAAACAACGGCGGATGGTAAAATCACATTGAAAGAAGTGGAATGTTTGGGTGCTTGCGTGAATGCACCAGTGTGTCAAATTGGCAAGCAGTATCATGAAGGGTTAACGAAAGAAAAGTTGGATGAGATTGTGGATGGGTTGAAGTGATGGCGAATGAAATTTGTTTTCGAACACTGGTACTTGATGAACCCTGGACACTGAAAACATATCAAAGTGTAGGCGGTTATACGCAGTGGACGAAAATTCTCACTGAAAAAATACCCCCTGAAAAAATTGTCGAAGCACTCAAAGTTTCTGTATTACGTGGAAGAGGGGGTGCTGGTTTTCCAACCGGGCTCAAGTGGAGCTTCATTAAACATGATGCGCCTGGGCAAAAATATATTCTCTGTAATTCGGATGAAGGCGAGCCTGGCACATGTAAAGATCGCGATATTTTGCGTTTTAATCCACATCAACTCATTGAAGGCATGGCAATTGGTGGCTATGCAATGGGCGCAACCGTTGGATACAACTATATTCGCGGTGAATATTGGGAACCTTACGAACGTTTTGAAGCAGCACTGCAGGAAGCACGTGAAGCAGGGTTTATCGGTCAAAATATTTTAGGATCAGGCGTTAATTTTGAATTGCATTCCCATTTAGGTGCTGGCGCTTATATTTGCGGTGAAGAAACAGCACTGATGGAATCACTGGAAGGTAAGCGTGGATATCCACGATTTAAACCTCCTTTCCCTGCTGCAAAAGGCTTATACGGCAAACCAACAACCATCAATAACACTGAAACATATGCTTCTGTCCCTGTTATTTTAGAAAAAGGCGCTGAATGGTTTTTAAATTTAGGTAAACCCAATAATGGTGGGTGCAAAATTTTTTCGGTTACAGGGCATGTGAATCAACCCGGTAATTATGAAGTGCCACTCGGCACACCCTTTAAAGATTTATTAGCGCTAGCGGGTGGTGTGCGAAAAGGTCACAAATTAAAAGCCGTGATTCCAGGGGGATCATCCATGCCTATTTTACCCGCTGATATCATGATGTCGCTTAACATGGATTTTGATTCATTGCAAAAAGCAGGATCAGGTCTTGGGTCGGGTGCTGTGATTGTGATGGATGAAACCACTTGTATTGTGCGTCTTTTAGAGCGTATTTCAAAATTTTATCAAGAGGAATCTTGTGGACAATGCACACCCTGTCGTGAAGGAACAGGGTGGTTATATCGCTTAGTGCATGATATAGAGCAGGGGCGTGCAACAAAAAATGATCTTGAAACATTAAAGCGTGCTGCAAAAAACATTGAAGGGCGAACAATTTGCGCATTTGGTGAAGCAGCTGCATGGCCGGTTGGTGGGTGTCTCAAACATTTTTACGATGAATTTTTGCATCATGTTGAGCATGGTAAATGCTTGGTTGAGACGAATGAATGGTAACGGGGCCCGTCATTGCGAGGAGCGTTTTTGCGACGAAGCAATCTAAAAGGTGAAACATGGCAGAGATTGAAATTGAAATTAACGGGCAAAAAATAACAGCTGCAACGAATGAAACGGTCATTCAGGCGGCAGACCGTGCTGGTGTTTATATTCCCCGTTTTTGTTATCACAAACACTTAAGCATCGCTGCCAATTGCCGCATGTGTTTAGTTGAAGTTGAAAAATCACCCAAAGCATTGCCGGCTTGTGCAACACCTGTTGCGCCTGGCATGAAAGTTTTCACCAAATCTCAAAAATCAATCGATGCGCAACGTGCAGTCATGGAATTTTTGCTGATCAATCATCCATTAGATTGTCCCATCTGTGATCAAGGTGGTGAATGTGAGTTGCAAGATCTTTCCATGGGTTATGGTTCATCACATTCACGTTACGATGAAACAAAGCGCGCAGTTGCCGATCAAAATTTAGGGCCACTCATTGCAACGGAGATGACACGTTGCATTCACTGCACACGTTGCGTACGTTTTGGTGATGAAATTGCAGGCTTACGTGAATTAGGGATTACGTTTCGTGGTGAACATGCAGAAATTGGCACTTATGTTGAACATGCTATGCAATCTGAGGTATCGGGAAATATCATCGATCTTTGTCCGGTGGGTGCACTCACTTCAAAACCTTATCGTTTCACAGCACGTGCCTGGGAATTAATCCAAACCGATAGCATTGCTCCACATGATTGCATTGGCGCAAATATTCATGTCCATGCCCTAAATGGTGTGGTTAAACGTGTTGTGCCGCGTGAAAATGAAGCGGTCAATGAAGTGTGGATTTCGGATCGTGATCGCTTTGCTTACACGGGTCTTTACTCGAAAGATCGTTTAGAAGAACCTGCTGCAAAAATAGATGGCAAGTGGCAAGCTATTGAATGGCAAAAAGCATTTGAAATCATTGCGGACAATGTTCACGATGTGATCGCAGAACACGGTGCAGATAAAATCGGTGCACTTGCATCGCCCAATGCAACACTTGAAGAATATTTTTTACTGCAAAAAATCATGCGTGAATTGGGTTCTCCGCATATTGATCATCGTTTACGTGAAATAGATACTTCCGATCAAGCTGATTTTTCTCCAGGATTACATTGTCCGCTTTCATCGCTTGAGACTCTCGATGCTGTTTTATTGATTGGCTCTAACATCCAAAAAGAACAACCCAGTGCCTCACTACGCATACGAAAAGCCGTTCTAAAAGGCGCTTTGGTTTGTGCGGTAAACCCTGTTGATTATCGATTTCATTTTAAAATAGCGTGTAAAAAAATCGCAGCGCCACATGAGATACCAATTGTTTTAAGCGCATTGGTGAATGCTTTAGGGGGTCAAGAAGAAAAAATTGTAGAAGCAGATGATGCTATTTCACAAATTGCAAAAACATTAATGGGAAAAAAAAATAGTGTGATTTTACTCGGTGCATCAGCTATGCATCATCCCAATGCAGCGTGGATAAGATACCTTGCATCAGAAATTGCGCGTTTAACGAACGCAAAAATTGGGTTTCTGACTAATGGTGCAAATAGTATGGGGGCCCATATTGCGGGTGCTGTGCCACATCGTCATGCAGGTTGCGGCGTCATTAATCAACCCGGATTTTCTGCTTACGATATGCTTTCAAAAGCACGAAAAGCGTATCTATTACTGAATGTTGAACCCGATTTAGATTGTGCCAATTCAGCGCATGCGATCGCTGTTTTAAAGCAAGCGCAATTTGTGGCTGCCTTTTCCATGTATCGCAATCCAATTTTAGAAACGCATGCACACGTTATTTTACCGATCGCATCATTTGCTGAAACATCAGGGACCTTTGTGAATGCAGAAGGAAGGTGGCAAAGTTTTAAAGGGGCGGCCAACGCTTTTCGATCATCGCGTCCTGCATGGAAAATATTACGTGTGCTTGGACAATTTTTAGAATTAGATCATTTCGAATACGAAAGTTCTGAAGACATTTTGCGTGAGGTAAAAAAATTAGTGGATGAAACGCCATCCGTACCATTGAAATTAAATCGTCCTTCATTACCATTTCCTGTGCAAAAAGAGGTGATTTCTCGCATTGGCGATGTGCCCATTTATGCGGTGGATGGCCTTGTACGTAGATCAAAGCCACTTCAAATAGCACAAGAGAAGGTTGAAGGCGATGTAAAAAGTGTGCGACTTCATCCAGAAACAGCAAAGGATTTAGGAATCGAAACCGATACGCGTGTTAAAATTTCGCAACAAGGCGGGTCATGTGAATTGAATGTTAAGCTTGATGCGTATATCGCAAAAAATGCAGTGTGGGTGGCATCTGGCATTGCAGAAACAGTGGGACTTGGCGATTTATTTGGAGAGGTAGAGATTAGTAAGGTGTAGGGTGACAGTCTCTGTGTCATTCCCGCTTTCGCGGGAATGACACAGACGCTCGCGAATGACATGGTCGCTAACGTGATTTAGAACAAGGTAAAACAATGTTAGAAACTTTATTTTTAATTGCAATCATCATTCTTAAAATCATTGCCATCATTATTGGCTTGGTGGTGGTTGTGCTTTATCTCACTTTTCTTGAACGCAAAGTCATTGGTTACATGCATGTACGCATTGGGCCAAATCGTGTGGGGCCTCGCGGTTTGCTACAACCGATTGCCGATACCATCAAATTATTATCGAAAGAAATTATCATTCCTACGCCATCTAATCGATTTTTATTTATTTTAGCGCCCTCTTTAAGTTTTGGCGTTGCCTTAATTGCTTGGGCCGTGATTCCATTTGATCAAGGGATTGTTCTTGCTGATATCAATGCAGGCGTATTGTATACCTTGACTATTTCATCACTCAGTGTGTATGGCATTCTTATTGCAGGGTGGGCATCGAACTCTAAATATGCACTTTTTGGTTCACTTCGTGCGGCTGCGCAAACCATCTCTTATGAAATTGCTATGGGATTTTCACTCATTGGTGTGATGATGGCAGCAGGCTCACTTAATTTCCAACAAATCGTACTTTCACAAACGGGTGGAATTTGGCATTGGTTTTTATTGCCGCTCTTACCTTTGTTTTTCGTTTTTTGGTTTTCAGGCCTTGCAGAAACAAATCGTTTACCTTTTGATGTTGCAGAAGGCGAATCTGAATTAGTCGCTGGTTTTCATGTGGAATATTCAGGCGTCACCTTCGCTTTATTTTTCTTTGCTGAGTATGCAAACATGGTATTGATTTCAACTTTAATTTCTATTTTCTTTTTAGGGGGATGGTTATCGCCTTTTCAAGGTATTCCTTATCTTGAATCTTGGTTTGCTTTTGTGCCTGGCCCACTTTGGTTGCTGCTTAAAGCTTGCTTCTTTTTGTATTGCTACTTATGGTTTAGGGCAACCTTTCCCCGTTATCGATATGATCAAATTATGCGTTTGGGATGGAAAATCTTTATCCCGATTACATTGATTTGGGTCGTTGTGATTGCATTTGCTGTCCAATTTAAATTAGCTCCTTGGTTTTTGGCAGGTTAACTATGTTGCAACGTGTTAAACAGTACATCAAAAGTTTTTCGCTTCGAGATTTGCTCACCGGCATGCGTGTGACCGGGAAATATTTTTGGAAAAAGAAATTTACGATTCAATATCCAGAAGAAAAAACGCCAACATCACCTCGTTTTCGAGGTTTGCACGCGTTGCGTCGTTACCCTAATGGTGAAGAACGCTGCATTGCATGTAAGTTATGTGAGGCGGTTTGTCCTGCACTGGCAATCACAATAGATTCGGAACCGCGCGCCGATGGCTCACGTCGTACAACAAAATATGAAATTGATTTATTTAAATGTATTTACTGTGGTTTTTGTGAAGAAGCCTGTCCGGTTGATTCTATCGTTTTAACCGACATGGCTGATTATCATATCGAAACACGCGGTGAAAATATTATGACAAAAGAAAAATTATTAGCAATTGGCGATCGTTATGAAGAGCAAATTGCAAAAGCTCGTGCAGCAGATAAGGAGTACCGATAACCATGTTTACACCGCTGCATATGGTTTTTTATTTTTTTGCAACTGTTGCTATCGTTTCTGCAATTGCAGTCATTACCCTTCGTAATCCAGTGCAAAGTGTGTTGTCGCTGGTTGTTACCTTCTTTTCAACAGCTTGTATTTGGATGACCTTACACGCTGAGTTTTTAGGATTAATTTTAGTGCTGGTTTATGTTGGGGCGGTGATGACTTTATTTTTATTTGTGGTGATGATGTTAAATCCAGTACAAGAAACAAAAAAAGGTGGTTTTGTTCGATACTTACCATTCGCAATCATTGCAGTACTCGTCATGATTAGTGTTTTACTTGTGGTATCAAAAATACCTTATTTTGCTACGGTTGATGCAAAAGGAATGACAGGAAATAATACCCAAGCTTTAGGATTATTGCTTTATACGAAATATGTTTTTCCATTTGAAATTGCAGGCGTGTTATTGCTTGCAGCCATGGTTGCAGCAATTGCTTTAACACATCGCAAGCCACGTCATCGTAAAGTTCAAGATCCAGCTCACCAAGTATCTGTTTCACCTAAAGATCGTGTTCGTTTACTCAATCTATCACCTGACTCTCAAACAATTGTTCCAGTGACTTCACTTCAAGCGAAACCCACTGATTCAAAAGGATCATCATGATGATTTCTCTGTCAGAATATTTAATGCTTGCTGCTATTTTATTTGGCTTAGGAGTCGCAGGAATCATTATCAATCGCAAAAATATTATCGTGCTCATGATGTCGATTGAATTAATGTTACTTGCGGTGAACACAAATTTTATTGCATTTTCTTATTTTTTTGGCCATCTCGTTGGTCAAGTATTTGTATTTTTTGTATTGACGGTTGCTGCAAGTGAAGCAGCAATTGGCCTTGCGATTTTAGTGGTGTTATATAGAAGGCGCGGCACGATTGAAGTACAAGACCTTGACTTGTTAAAAGGATAATGAAGTGAATTATTCATTAATGTTGATTGCATTAATCATGGCGCTTTTGCCGCTTTTTGGCTCGCTTATTGCGGGTCTTTTTGGTAAAAAACTGCGTGCATATGGCGGAAAAAAATTAACACATCGTATTGTGATTACGCTTGTTGGCCTTTCATTTTTCTTATCTTGTTATTTATTTTATATATTCGTTTTATTAAAACATCCTATATTAGAAGGCAGTTTTTACACCTGGGCGACGGCTGGTTTACTTCAATTCGATGTGTCTTTTTTACTGGATCCGCTCAGTGCAATGATGTGTATGATCGTCCTTTTTGTTTCATTCATGGTGCATATTTACACGATTGGTTACATGGCAGAAGATGAGGGTTACGAGCGTTTTTTTAGTTACGTATCTTTGTTTACCTTTTCAATGTTGATTTTAGTATTAGCGAATAATTTTTTATTACTATTTTTTGGTTGGGAAGGGGTTGGTTTAGTTTCTTACCTTTTAATTGGCTTTTGGTTTAGTCGCGAAGCAGCTATTTTTGGTAGTTTAAAAGCATTTATTGTTAATCGTATTGGTGATATTGGTTTTCTCCTTGCGATAGCAGCTGTTTTAATGTACTTCAAAACACTTACTTATCATGATGTTTTTCAGCAAGCCCCATTGGTTGCACGTCAAACTATTTTATTATTAGGTCATTCATTTCCTATTATTTCAGTCATTGCATTTTTATTATTTTTTGGGGCAATGGCAAAATCTGCGCAAGTTCCATTACATGTGTGGCTGCCAGAATCAATGGAAGGCCCAACACCTATTTCCGCTTTGATCCATGCTGCAACCATGGTGACAGCTGGTATTTATATGGTTGCGCGTATGTCGCCTCTTTTTGAATTTGCGCCTTCTATTTTGAGTTTTATTTTGATTATAGGTGGTACTACCGCATTATTTATGGGGCTGGTCGCAGTCGTACAATATGACATTAAACGTGTTATAGCCTATTCGACCATCTCACAACTCGGATATATGGCTGTTGGCTTAGGGGCATCTGCTTATGATGCGGCAATTTTTCATTTGATGACGCATGCATTTTTTAAAGCGTTGTTGTTTTTATCAGCAGGATCGGTGATTGTCGCTTTGCACCATGAACAAGACATGCGTAAGATGGGCGGGCTTGCAGCTTATATGCCAGTGACTTATCTCACTTTTCTCGTGGGTGCGCTTGCTTTATCGGCTATTCCGCCGTTTTCAGGGTTTTTTTCAAAAGATGCCATTATTGAAGCCGTACATTTAAGTACAATCACCGGTGCAAATTATGCTTATATCTGTGTGTTGTTAGGTGCATTTGTGACCCCGCTCTATATTTTTAGAGCGTTGTTTATGACTTTCCATACAAATGAACGCATCGATCCTGCACTAAACGGGCATGTTAAAGAATCACCTTGGGTCATTTGGCTTCCACTTGTTTTACTGGCTGTGCCTAGTGCGATTGCGGGTCAAATGTTTATCGGCCCTATGCTTTATACCGCACCGACCTTATTGCAATCTTCTATTTTTGTTTTGCCTGATCATAACGTTCTTGCTCGCATGGCATTAGAGTATCGTGGCGCAAATGTGATGGCGCTTACGGCGAGTGAATCCCCTGCATTTTGGTTTGCAATAGCGGGTATTATAACAGCTTGGGCGGGTGTTACTTTCCAAGATTTTACCGCAAAACTCACAAAACGTTTTGCACTAATCTATAACATTTTAGTGAATAAGTATGGCTTGGATGATTTTAATCAAATTGTATTAGTGCATGGCACACAAGATGTTGGACATGTTTGCTACGATGTGGGTGATGTGAAACTAATTGATGGCGTGTGTGTGAACGGGTCCGGCCGTGTAATTCGATGGTGCGCGAAGAGTGCGCGCTTATTACAAACAGGATTGATGTATCATTATGCCTTACTGATGGTTTTGGGTTTAATTGTTGGTTTAGTGTGGTATGTATGGTGATCTGCTGTCGTCCCGCGGCTTGACCGCGGGATCTAGTAAACGGTTTCTGGACCCCGCGCATGAAGCGCGGGGCGTCGGCTTTGCTCCAGCGATATTATTACGGCCGGCATAAATTGCCTTTGCTGCCGTCGTCCCGCGGCTTGACCGCGGGATCCAGCATGGGGCAGGGCATCAGCGATAGAGGGACTTGCGAGAACTTTTGGAGAATTTTAAGTGTCGTTTACATCGTTTCCGATTTTATCTACCTTAATTTGGCTGCCGCTCGTTGGTGCTTTTCTTGTATTATGTACAGGCAGTGATAAGCATGCCAATATCGCTCGTGCAATTGCTGTTGTTGTTGCAATCCTCAATCTTTTACTCTGCATTCCACTTTGGTATTACTTTGATCCTTCCACTTACCACATGCAATTTTTGGAACATCATCTATGGATTCGTGCTTATCAAACCTATTACTCATTAGGAATTGATGGCTTATCACTTGTGATGGTTGTTCTCACTAATTTTACAGGTTTGCTTGTGGTAATTGCGGGTTGTCATGCGATACAGGTTCGCGTTTCGCAATATATGGCAGCCTTCTTAGTGTTGCAAGGCATGATTGTTGGCGTGTTTTGCGCACTGGATGCCGTGTTATTTTACGTATTTTGGGAAGGGATGCTGATTCCAATGTATCTCTCAATTGGCATGTGGGGGAGTGCGAATCGCTCTTATGCTTCTATTAAATTTTTCTTGTTCACCTTTTTAGGTTCTATTTTAATGTTGGTTGCATTGATTTATCTTTACAATCAAACCGGCAGTTTTATGATCAAAGATTTTTATGACTTATCTTTAAGTTTACCCGTTCAAAAATGGTTGTTCCTCGCATTTTTAGTCGCCTTTGCAGTAAAAGTGCCAATGTGGCCTGTCCATACTTGGTTACCGGATGCACACACAGAAGCACCAGCAGGGGGCTCCGTTGTGCTTGCTGCTTTGATGTTAAAATTAGGGGTATACGGATTTTTACGTTTTAGCATGCCTATTGCACCAGCTGCTGCCGCACAATTTTCTTGGATAATGATTATTTTATCGCTAGTCGCAATTGTTTATATTGGTCTTATTGCTATTGTGCAAACTGACATGAAGAAATTAATTGCGTATTCATCCATTGCACATATGGGTTTTGCAACTTTAGGCTGCTTTATGGCTTATGATATTGTGCGTGATCTGCACACTTTACAAGATGCTTATATGAGTTTAGAAGGTGCAGTGATTCAAATGGTTGCGCATGCTTTCGGTTCAGGCGCCATGTTTTTAGGCGTTGGCCTTCTCGCTGAACGTTTTTATAATCACAGTCGTTTGATCAAAGATTACGGTGGTGTTGCGCATACCATGCCAATTTTTGCAGCTTTTTTCATGCTTTTTGCCATGTCAAATGTTGGGCTTCCAGGCACTGCTGGTTTTGTTGGTGAATTTATGGTGCTGATGAGTGCTTTTCAAACCCATTTCTGGGTGGCAGCATTTGCAGCTTGCACATTATTGTTAAGTGCTTCTTACACATTGTGGATGGTTAAACGTGTTTTTTTTGGGCCGATTGCAAATCAATATGTTGCGCAATTCAAAGATATTTCTTGGGCAGAAAAGGTGAATTATTTACTTTTAACGGTTGGTGTGTTCTTTGTTGGATTATATCCGCAGTTTATTATTCGCGTTTTGCAAGCAACAGTTGCCCATATACTTTTACTGAGTATTCCACAGCAGTTAGCTTTTCAAATGCCTGCACATCTTTATATTGGCTGAGGGACATTATGAATTTTCCGTTAGGTTTGTTTTCTATCGCATTACCTGAAATAATTATTTTATTATTTTTATGTGCCGCACTTCTGTTAGATGTCTTTTTAATTGAACGTTATCGTGTTGCTACTTATTTTCTCATTCAAGTGTCATTGATTGTTGGCATGATTGTTGTGACTTCACAATTTACACTTTCAAAGTTTCATGTCATTGCACTTTATGGCAGTTATATTGTAGATGAACTTGCGGTACTTTCTAAATTGCTTATTTATTTATTTAGTTTTTTTGCATTTGCTTATGCTAAACCTTATCTTGAAGCGAAAAACATCGCACGAAGTGAATATTATTTATTAGGGTTGTTTTCCGTATTAGGTATGTCGGTCATGGTTTCTGCCTATAATTTTTTAACTATTTATTTAGGATTAGAATTATTGTCATTACCACTTTATGCAATGATTGCTCTCTATAAAACAAATGATGCGGCAGTTGAAGCTGCAATGAAATATTTTATTTTAGGTTCATTTGCATCGGGTATTTTATTGTATGGTATTTCTTTTCTTTATGGTGTGACAGGACACATTCAAATTGATAAGGTTGCTGCGGCCTTACATTTTGAGCCAAACCGCGCATTGCTTATTGCCATGGTTTTTGTCATGGGAGGGCTTATTTTTAAATTTGGTGCTGTGCCTTTTCATATGTGGGTACCTGATGTTTATCAAGGTGCACCAACGCCAGTCACTTTATTTATTGCAAGTGCGCCAAAAATTGCTGCTTTTGCAATAACCATACGATTTCTTGCTGAAGCTATGCCCATTTTGCAAGTTGACTGGACGCATATTTTAATTGTGGTTGCAGTTCTTTCTATGTTTTTTGGTAATTTGCTTGCGATTGCACAAACCAATATAAAACGTATGCTTGCTTATTCTTCTATTGCGCATATTGGTTATTCTTTATTGGGTGTATTGGCGGGTCCTTATTCACAAAATGGTTACTCACAAGCATTTTTCTATATTTCTACATATGTTTTAGTTGCAGCAGGTGCTTTTGCGATTATTACTATTTTAAGCCATGGCGGAGTTGAGATGGATAAGCTAGATGATTATCGCGGATTAAATGCCCGCCATCCTTGGCTTGCCTTTTTAATGTTATTGTTGCTTTTTTCTATGGCGGGCGTTCCCCCAACAGTTGGTTTTTTTGCAAAATTTGGTTTACTTGAAGCGTTGGTTCAAGCGCATGAAGTATGGCTTGCAGTTCTTGCTCTAGTTTTTGCATTGATTGGCGCTTATTATTATTTACGTGTGGTAATGCTCATGTATTTTGAAGAGCCAACGGAAGAAGCAATTAGAACTCCTATTGTTGTTTCACATGATGTACTTGCGGCTGTGAGTGTAAATGGTCTAGCTGCCCTCGTGCTTGGTCTTTTACCAAGCTTTTTTATTGATCTTTGTAGAATATCGTTGAGTGGTTGACTATTTACCGTAGTGGCCCAAACTCTCTCAATTGGACAATCAGCATTTGTATGGCTGATTTTAATTCTTCACTCATTTGAGGTATTGGTTCTTTGTTTTCAGCGATATCAAATTGTTTTCGATATGTGTTAAAATCGATGACGTTTTCGGTTTTCATGTCCCATCCTTAGGATCAATGATTTAAAACTACAATAACTGAAACGAAATGGTAATCCTATCAGCTAAAGCTAATATAATCATTCAGATATGACTTACACCGCACCCAGTGATTTTGATTTTGAACTGCCGAGACAAGCAATAGCACGCTATCCCTCATCCGTGAGAAGTGAAAGTAAATTGCTTGCCTTGCCAAAGCAGGGGAGCTTACAGCATGATCGATTTAAGTCTATTCGTTCTTATCTAAAAGCCGGTGATTTGCTGATTTTTAACGATACAAAAGTCATTCCCGCGCGTTTATTGGGCAGAAAGAAAACGGGTGGTCGCATAGAAGTTTTTCTTGAGCGAATCTTAGATAACAATCGTATGCTTGCCCAAATACGGGCGAGCAAAGCGCCCCACCCAGGGGATGAGTTAATTTTTGAGTCGAATATTCGTTTGCGTGTTCTGCATCATCATACTCATTTTTATGAGCTGCAATATGAGCACCCCGATCGTACCATTCTAGAAGTTATTGAATCGATTGGAGAAATTCCATTACCACCTTATCTTCATCGCGCACCCGAGGAAAGTGATCAAGAACGTTACCAAACGGTATATGCAAGGCATCGCGGGTCTGTTGCATCACCCACAGCGGGTTTACATTTTGATGATGCATTGCTAAATGCATTACGCAAGAAAAATATTCAAATGGGGTTTTTAACTTTACATATTGGTGCAGGTACTTTTGCGCCTGTACGTGTAGATAATATTCACGAACATCAAATGCACTCAGAATATTTTGAACTTTCGCCTGACCTTTGTGCGCAAATTCATACTGCAAAATCGCAAAGCAGAAGAATTATTGCGGTGGGGACAACAAGTCTACGAGCGCTTGAAACAGCGGGGAAGTCGGGTGAAGTGAAACCATATCGAGGGGATACCAATATTTTTATTTATCCAGGTTATTCTTTCCAAGTTGTCGATGCGTTAATCACCAATTTTCACTTACCGCGTTCTACTTTATTGATGCTAGTTTGTGCCTTTGGCGGGTATAATCGCATCATGGATGCTTATCGTATTGCATTAGCTGAGGGCTATCGTTTTTATAGTTATGGCGATGCCATGTGGATTGAGAGAGACTAAAATAATATTTCCTGCTTTCAAGGCTGATGGATAATCAATTTTTATTTTTTGACAAATGGACAGGAGTCCATTTGAGCAACAGCTGAAATGGATGAATCTGTTGCGGTCAAAAAAGTAAAAATTGATTATCCATCAGCCTTGAAAGCAGACTGCTGGAGTAGACCAAACATGATTGGATATTTGCAAGGAATGATTCTTGAAAAGCAGCCACCGCTTTTAATGCTTGATGTTCATGGAGTCGGGTATGAAATTGATGCGCCGATGACTACTTTCTATCAACTACCCGATATTGGTCAAACAGTTAGTCTTTATATCCATTTTGTTGTGAGAGAAGATGCCCATTATCTCTATGGTTTTTATACCCGGGATGAGCGGCATTTATTTCGTACGTTATTAAAAGTAAATGGCGTAGGACCACGTTTAGCTTTAACGATTTTATCGAGTACAACACCGCATGAATTTGTGCAGCTTGTATTAAATAATGACACAGATAATCTTACGCGTTTACCCGGTATCGGTAAAAAAACAGCTGAACGTTTAGTGATAGAAATGAGAGATAAGCTTAATGCCTGGCAAGATCACCACCCGCATCCTACAGAAGTAAAAAACGGCGGTGCAAGACATCTTATTTTGCAAGATGCCATTTCTGCTTTAATTGCACTAGGGTTTAAACAACAAGAAGCAAATCGTATCATCACAAAAATTGATGATGGCAAAGCAAACAGTGAAGATTTAATCCGATGCGCACTCCGGGAGATGATATAAATGGAAATAGATAGAATCATATCAAGTGTTGAACAAGAACCGGAATTAGATCGTGCTTTACGGCCAAAACGCTTACACGATTATATCGGTCAACACAATGTGCGTGAACAAATGGAAATCTTCATTGAAGCTGCAAAAAAACGTAATGAAGCTTTGGACCATGTTCTGATCTTTGGGCCGCCAGGTTTAGGTAAAACTACGCTCGCTAACATTGCAGCAAATGAATTAGGCGTCAATTTAAAGCAAACCTCAGGCCCTGTTTTAGAACGACCAGGCGATGTTGCTGCACTGTTAACGAATATGCAGCCCAAAGATGTTTTGTTTATCGATGAAATTCATCGTTTAAGCCCTGTGGTTGAAGAAGTGCTTTATCCTGCCATGGAAGATTATCAAATCGATATTTTAATTGGTGAAGGCCCTGCTGCACGCACCCTCAAACTTGATTTACCCCCTTTTACCTTGATTGGCGCAACGACTCGTGCGGGTTTGCTGACTTCTCCTTTGAGGGACAGGTTTGGCATAGTGCAACGTCTCGATTTTTATCAAGTTTCCGATTTAACACAGATTATCTTACGTTCCGCACATATTTTAAACGTGATGCTAAACGATCAAGCGGCAATGGAAATTGCACGCCGGTCTCGTGGTACGCCCCGCATTGCTAATCGTTTATTACGCCGCGTGCGTGATTATGCAGAAGTAAAAGCTGCGGGCACGGTTTCTTTAGATATCGTAAAAGCCGCATTAGATTTTTTGATGGTTGATAGTTTGGGTTTTGATGTGATGGACCAAAAATTCTTACTTGCTTTAATTGAAAAATTTAATGGTGGGCCGGTTGGTATTGAAAGCTTAGCTGCCTTTATCAATGAAGAAAAAGGCACAATAGAAGATGTCATTGAACCTTTTCTGATTCAACAAGGGTTTATGGTGCGTACCCCTCGTGGACGAATAGCAACGCGCCATGCATACACGCATTTTGGATTAAAACTCCCAGAGAAGCTGCTCGTACCGCAAACGGCTAGCTTATTTGAGGAGAGTGAAGTGTGAGTGAGAATCTATTTATTTATCCTTTGCGTATTCATATCGAAGATACTGATTTTACAGGCATTGTTTACCATAGTAATTATTTAAAATTCATGGAGCGAGCGCGATCAGAATGGGCTGAATTAGTGGGGATGGGCCTTGATTACCAACGAAGCCACCAAATTTTTTTTGTTGTGCACTCGGTACAACTCTTTTTTTTAAAACCTGCTCGCTTACATGAACAAGTCGAAGTCGTGAGTCGGATTAAAGTTATAGGGGGTGCTTCTTTAACATACGATCAGTATTTACGTCCAAGGCATTCACCCGATAAAATATTATGCAAGGCGGAGATTAAAATTGCATGTACTGATGGTATGATGTTGCCGAGTGCTGTGCCTGATGCACCATTTTTGAAGCGGGTAGCGGAATTGCTCAACACGCTCTAGCCCGACGTGCCGCGACTTGATCGCGGTACCAGTAGAACCGCCGACGTGCCGCGACTTGATCGCGGCATCCAGGATCAAGAAAAATAAGAGGAACTAACACATGAATTATGATGCAAGTTTACTGAATTATTTTTTTCATGCGGGCCTTGTTGTAAAAGGGGTCATGCTTATTTTATTGAGTGCATCCATTTTTTCATGGACATACATCTTGCAACGTTATTTTTATCTTGGCGATATCAAAAAATCCAATAAAAAATTCGAACAAACTTTTTGGTCAGGCGAAGATTTATCAAAACTTTATGCATCAAGCAGTCGCAACCAAAGTGTTTTGACGGGGCTTGAAGCTATTTTTCATGCTGGCTTTAAAGAATTTATTCGCGTTCGAAAACAAATGGGTATGAAGAATGATTTGATTATTGAAAATACAAAACGTGCGATGAAAGTAGCAGAAATGCGTGAACAAGATAAATTGGAAGATCATCTTTCATTTTTAGCCATCGTTGGATCAACAAGCCCCTACATAGGATTATTTGGGACTGTATGGGGGATAATGCAAGCATTTGGTGCGCTTGCAAATGTTCAGCAAGCAACGATTTCAATGGTAGCACCTGGTATTGCTGAAGCTTTAATTGCAACAGCGCTGGGTTTATTTGCAGCTATTCCTGCTGTGATTGCATACAATCGTTACGTGAATGCGATTAATCAATTAGGTGGGCGTTTTCAAGCATTTCAAGAAGAACTGGTGAATATTCTTAATCGACAATCCTATCAAGCGGCACCAGTGTCGCCACAAGCGGAAACAATGGAGTAAATCATGGCCTATTTACATGATTTAAAATCAAGACGACGACCCATGTCAGAAATCAATGTCGTACCGTTCATTGATGTGATGTTAGTGTTGCTCGTTATTTTTATGGTAACGGCTCCTTTGCTTACCCAAGGCGTAAAAGTAAAATTACCTGAAACGACAGCCAGTGCTTTGACAGACCAAAAAAAAGAGCCGCTGATTGTGACAGTTGATGCAAAAGGACAATTTTATTTAAATTTATCTGATAAGCCAAATCAACCGATTACGGCGCGTACTTTAACGTATTTAATTGGTAATGTATTATCCCGGCAAACAACGGATGAGCGTCCTATTTTGGTGCGTGGCGATAAAGATGTAAATTATGGCAAAGTGATGGAAGCAATGGCTTTATTAAAAAAAGCCGGTGCCAAAAGTGTGGGGCTTGTAACAGAACCAAGCACAGATCAGCAAACTTGAGTGATTCATCATGCTCTTGAAGCGAAAATATTTTCTCTTTTCACTTTTTTTTCATTTCACCTTATTTCTTATCTTGGTGTTAGGGTTTGACTTTACCGCACCACTTCCTGTGTTTGAACAAAGCAATAAAAATGACGTGATCAGTGCGGTCATTTTAGGTGAAACTGAAAAAAGTAATATTTTACCTCAAAATTTACCGCAGCAAAGCCAACAAAAGGAAGAAATCACACCAAAGGTAAAAAAAATCGAACCTCCAGCAATTAAAAAAGAAGTGGTTCCACTGCAAGTCAAAAAAGAAATGAATCAAAAAAATATATTTGCAAAAGATTTATTAGCCGATATTAATCGTGTACGTAAAAAGCAAAAAGCGATACAACAAAAACAAATCAAAGCACAATTTGAAAAAACATTAAAAGAACATGCTGAACTTACACTACGCAAACAATTGTTAGCAGAAAATATTACCTTAAAAGGAACAGAATCAAGAGAAGCGCAAGGAGAAGTGAATAAATATAAAGCATTGATGTTGCAAGCCATCAGTGAGCAATGGATCATACCCTTGCAGGCTAATAAAAAATTATATTGTGAACTCATTATTCGTTTAGCACCAAGTGGGATGGTGCTTGATGTACAGGTCAAAAAGTCAAGTGGTGACCCCTCACTTGATGCATCAGCCCGTGCTGCTGTTTTAAAAGCATCCCCCTTGCCGGTGCCTAGTAATCCGCAAGCGTTTGAAACATTCAGACAGTTTGTGTTAAAAGTGAAACCTGAAAATGTATTAATGAAGGGTTAAATCAAACACATTAAAAAAATTCCCTTTCCTGAGGTAAAGAGTCTTCACGTCCGGTGGAGAAAAAGTCATTAGGCATACTAGTTAACAATTCAAACGCATGCTTTAAATTTTTAGGTTTTTCTCGCAGAATAATTTCATTACCGCGTTTGAAAATTTCAACTTCTTTACCGCGGAATTGAAATTCTTTTGGTAATCTTAGGGCTTGGGAATTACCCGATTTAAATACCTTGGCGAATTTCATGGGCCTCCCCTTTATGCTATATATACATCAAGCATATACTTTTATGAGCGAAAATCAATTAGAGACGAGCGTCAATCAGATCAATTTATTGATCGCTCACGGTTTTTTTTGAATTTTGCTTTCAAGGGTTTTTACTTCAGTCTCCTTTTTGACACGTTCAATTTTTACTCGATCTTTTTCACTCCTTACTTTTATCATTTCTCGAGTTGTTTCTTCGATATTGCTAATTATATATTTAATTTGAGTTTTATATTGCTCAATACTGGCATGATCCTTTGCGTGATCTTTTTTATTTATGTATTTATCCCGCACCTTTTCCAATGCTGTAATCTGATTTTTAGCGATATCAATTTTGTCTTTTAACTTTGTAATTTTGTCATCGAGGGAATTTAGAGAGATTGTTGCAACCTTATAGTCAGTTTGGCGTTGATTTAAAACACTATCAGAAATGGGTTCAGCTAATTTGCCAAACAATATGGTATGTGGAATTGAAAGAAGAGAATGAGGTGGTGTCTGTTCTTCTGGCGGTAAACCATATTCATTTGATGGGGGGTGTGATTCATTTTCATTGGTAATTGTAAAATCATTGATGTAGTGATGAGAACCATCATCCTTTTCCTTAGGAGCGGTCGGTTGATATTCTTCTGGCATATCGTCGAATGGTAGGGTAAATAAGTCAGGTACTGGATTATAGGAATAGCTAGCGTTTTGCTTTGAATCATCTGCTCGTGGTTGAGGTTGAGCGGATACTATTTTTAATGTATTTAATATAATATTTTTTTCATCGACTTGAGATAAGTCCAATTTTTTTAACCAATTCTTAAAAATTTCATTAGCGAGTTGAGCGCTTGTTATTTTTTGCTGAAACGTATCACGATTAAAATCAATTCCATCAGTAGATTCTATAAAGGATCGACATACTATATTAAAACCGGAGGTCTTTTTACTTCTATTGAAATCACTCTGAGCATTTTCATTAGCGAGTACATTAAGCTCTGTTAGGGCCATTTTTTTGTACTCCGTATATTTTTCATTTTCATAATTGGAAGCATTATCTGGGATTTCATAACTAATTATTTCCATTAAAATTCTACGTTTATGATATTCTTTTCCAAACTTTACATATTGTGATGTGGTCAGGATAGGGTCGTTTGGTTCGCTCATTTGCGTAGTTTCATTCATTGCATGCTTGTACAAAGAAGGCAGAGACCGATATGGAGAACCTTGTAAAGTAAAACTGTAAAAATATAGAGGTTTGTCTAAGTGTATAACCTGATTCGCCATGGTTTTTAAACCAACCGTCGAGAACAATCGGTATTTATTTTCAAGCTCTTCTATGTCATTTATTTTAAAACCATCGTTAACCGCTGCTTTCAATAGAATTTCTCTTAAGCTAGTTTTGGTTTCGTTACTGGATGGATTTGCTATTAACTGCTCGCAAACCTCCTTAATTTTTTTATCAATTGCATTTCGTGGCCTTTCCTCATAATATAAGTTTTTATTCTGCACAAGATATTGTAAAACTTTTCCAAGCCTATTACATTCTTCAGCAATTTCTATAGCTTTCTCAAAGTATTTGGCAAATCTTTTTTTATCAGGATTATTCAAGCATTCATCAATATACGCCATTTTATCATTTGGATTTTCAATTTGACTAATCCTTTTTGCATCAATTTCGAAAATTAAGTTCAAATGTTTCTTGTAGTCAAACAATGAAAAATATTCAGCACAACGTTGATGAAGACTGACCACGCTGTCGATATCATCATTTTCATGATAATATTTCATTAAATTATGGATCACTTGACTAGTAATATTATAAAAGTGCGTGTTAGGTTTTGGGTGACCTGCTTTTTGATAGTCCATTTTCTGAGCATCAATAACAGTGAGGAATGGCCCTTTTAATTGTTCGATTATATCTCTTAGAAATGTTTTTGGTTGATCACTGATGAAATACTCATTTGATTTTAATGGGTTAATTCCATCATAGAATTTCATTAAGTTTGCCATCGTAAAAGATGGATAATCAGGGTTGGCATAACTACGATACTCTTCATAAGAGTATATTGCGGTTACTCCATCAGGTAAGCCTCGTGATGTCTTCAAACCTTTCGCGGTTTTATAATCGGCTTTTTTAATCATTTTTAAAGCGTCATAACGGATGCTTTCATTTGAAGACGAATAATATTGGAGCATGTATGCAGCAGTTGAAAGTTGAGTAGCAACATCAATAAATTCGGCGGGGTAATATTTTTTTATATCTTTTTCATTTGTAGGCGTGATATTTATCATTTCTTGCACGATATCGTCATATTTGCGTCGGTCTGATTTTTCCTTTTTATTGATGATTTCATCAAATATTTTAGATATTATTTCGTAAAATTTTTCCTGATAATAAAATGTATGCTTTTTTAAAGCGTCTTCAAATTCGGATTTTTGAAAAACATCTCTATCAGGCTTAAATACAGATTTTGAATTCTTGATATATTTTGTAATTATATTTTTCCAATTTTTGACATCCTCTGGAGTAATGTTTCGTGATTCGGTCATTTGATTTTTATCGTGTTCTTTTTCAATCATTTCTTTTTGAAGATTGTGATCAGGTGTTGTTGTTTCATAGTGTTCTGGCTGGGTTTGTATTTCTGTTTCCGTTGGTGATTCTGCTTGTTTAGTTGTTTCAAGTTCCGCATTGAGATCTGGATAAAGTGGAGCTGCCGTTTCTTCCACCGTATTTACATTAGGAGCAATATTAAGATTAGGATACTTCATGCTTGCTCTATCATTAGCGCTCTCTATAGTAGAAATAAAAGGTGTTTTTGATGCGTGCATCAAATTGTCTTTGATCCATTCTCTTAATTCAGAATTCGACCTAAGATAATTTTCTAAAGCTATAGTATCAATTGAATGGTCTTCCGGATCCTGATCAATTAATTTTTCGCAAATCAGGTTATACTCAGGAAATTTTTTGTTAAATTCTTCATCTTGCATAAGCAATACTAATTCAACCCGTGCTTGTCTTTTTATTTCTTTACACGATTCATTTTCTTGTTGTGATGCCCATGTGGGGGATTGATAAGCTAAAATTTCGAGTAAGATACGTCGTTTTGTATATGGAGTACCGAATTGCTGTTTATTATCGTATGGAGTACCGAATTGCACGTCGTTAAAGATGGGGTCATTTTTCGAGAGTATGTTAACTTTTTTTGTTGACTTTGCATACTCGAGCATCGCAGGTAAACACCAAATCGTCGTCTTTGCTAGTACCTCGCTTAAAAAAGGATAATCAAAAAATATATCATTTTGAACTGGAACTTGTTCAACTGTATCTTTAATATCGCTAAAGAGAGGGTGATTTAAGTTGAGCTTATCAAAGCCCGGAATTTTTAATGCTTTTCCTCGTAATAAATCTAGCGCAGCGGTTTTTGAATACTCCATCTCAGCTAGCGTATTCATTAATTTATTTATATTTTTTGAAATATCTGGAGTTGCTTTTAGCTGTAGATAACATTCTGTCGCGAGTATTAAATTTTTATTTTTTTCAGCTACACGTGCGAATAATTCTAAATACCTTCCCCATAACTCACCTACGGATTGTTTTTTGTTTTCATCGTAATAATATTTGATTACAGTTTCATATTGATTTGCATCAGATTGATCATACTTAATTTTAGAAATCTCGTAACTAGCTTGAAGTTCATTTAATAATTTTTTTACGTTTTCATCGGTTGGATCTAAATTTTTACAGTAATTTTGGTATTCGTCCACTATATTTTTAGCAAGTTGCTCTTGTTTTATTTTTAACAGATATTCAATTGTATGTGTAAGTGATTGAATTTCTCTTTTAGTTGGACTTGCCATGATTTCTGATGGAGATAATATTTTTTTCGTTATCTCAGATTTATTGTTCTTTTGTAAAGTGTTGATGAGCTTTTTTGATAAATTAATCAGAGTTGTTTTGCCTAAATTTTCTAATTTTTCATAAAGAGGGGTATGTTTGCCATTCTTAATAAGTTCGACATCACCTTTGCTTACATCGAATTGTAAAACTCGCATCATAAACGCGCATTTAAAAATTTGATCTACAATATTGTTTTCCCCGAATCGGCTTTTAGCGATATGAAGCCAAAATGTTTCTTCTGGGAGAAATGAAGGTGGATCTTTAATTGTTACTTGAATTTCTTTGAAACTACTTCCCGTTTTGACCGTGATTGTTCCGGGGACTGCCCTGTCGAACGCTTCCAAGGAATCTTCTCTTCCCTCGAATATATTAATCAAAAAGCGGTTAAATCCCATGGTGTATGCTTGTCGCTGTACTTTTCGATGCTTTAAAAGGGCTTTTTTAGCTTCGTTATGATTAACGGCTTCTTTCGTGAAGGTGTTAGTCATGATTCCTGTCGTATTAAATGTGGGTGGGTCGATAAACGGATCTGAATTATCACGATAGAAATATATCAAGTCATATCGTTCGTCGTTGGTAATTAAAACTATTATTGCTTTTTCTTCTTCAGTTAAAGTTGGGTGAGGTTCATTCTCTTTCAGGTCGTTCTCAATTCGTAACATGATATCTATCGTTGCTTCTCGAGCAGCAATGATAAATGCTTCCAAACTCTTTATGAACCTTTCTTTCTCTGTTTTTCTTGTTTTTTTTTGTTTTTTGGTGAGACGTAGAAGAACTGCTTGGTAACGGTCCAAATCAGCAATCATCGTATTTTTTAATGTTGTGAGATCCGCAATTGTTTTTTTATAATCTAAGCTTTTTGACCGACTTTCCATTTCACATCCTCATTCTATTTATCATCTATTTATAATATAGCAGAAATATCTAAGCTGTATTAACGACAGTTTGTGATTAACTACTTGATTTAAAATGCATTAATCGCTCACGGTTTTTTTCGAATTTTGCTTTCAAGGGTTTTTACTTCAGTCTCTTTTTTGACACGTTCAATTTTTACTCGAAATTTTTCCCTCTTTAGTTTTGCCGTTTCGCGTGTTATTCCTTCGATATTGCTAATTATATTTTCAATTAGTTTTTTATATCGCTCAATACTGACAGGATCTTTTGCCTGTTCTTTTTTATTTATGTATTTATTCCGCTCCTTTTCCAATGCTCTAATCTGATTTTTAGCGATCTCAATCTTGTCTTTTAACTTTGTAATGTCGTCATCGAGGGACTTTAGAGATATTGTTGCAAGTTTATAGTCAGTTTGGCGTTGATTTAAAATGCTATCAGAATCAGTTTGATAATGATTTGAAATGTTTTTAGGAAGAGGCTCAGGTGATCTTAGTGGACTACTAAACATTCCGATTCCGTGCGAGAGTTGAGGAGAATGGGGTGGAGTAAAATAACCACTCTCTGGCGTCTGGTCAGCAGAATTATTATTGATATCCATGGGAGGACTTGAAAGTAATTCTGGAAAATCTGAAGATACTAGCTCTGGGGGCGCTGATGGGATAGCTGGGAAAACGAATGGTTCTTCATCTGCCTCTGGATTATGTGATGGAGGGAAAACAAAAGAAACCGGCGCTTTCGCTGAATCATATGCTAATTGTTGAGGTTGTTCTGATATCGTTTTTAATATATTTAAGATAACATTTTTTTCATCGATGTGAGAGAGGTCCAAATTTTTTAACCAATCCCTAAAAATTTCATTAGTGAGTTGTGCGGTTGCTAGTTTTTGGTGAAACGTATCACTATTGAAATTAATTCCATCAGTAGATTCTATTAAGGATCGACATACTGTATTAAAACCAGAGGTCTTTTCATCGCTATTAAAATCAAGTTGCACATTATTGACAAGATTTTTCAGCGCTTTCATAGCATTATTTTTGTACTCTGTAGATATATTTTTTTCATATTCAGCGGCGTTATCCGGAATTTTATACATAATCATTTCCATTAAAATTCTACGTTTCTGATATTCTTTGCCATATTGTTCAAATTGACTTTGTTTCAAAACAGGGTCATTTGGTTCGCTCTCTGGCGTCGTTTTATTCATTGCATGCTGGTATAGGGAAGGTAGAGACCAAGATGCATATGAGTGTAATCTAGAATTGGAAAAATAATAGGATAATTCCGTGTTATTAACCTGCCCCATCATGTTTATTAACCCGGCCTTAGAGAATAAGTTGTATTTCATTTCAAGGCTGTGTATCTCATTATTTGTAAAACCATTTTTAACCGCTGTTTTTAATAAAATTTCTCTTAAGGAAGCTTGGGTTTCGTCACTGTCTTTTTCTTTTATTAACTGACCACAAACCTCTTTAATTTTTTCATCAATCGCTTTAAGCATCCTTTCGTCATAATATAAATGTCTAATCTGTACAAGATATTGTAAAGCTTTTCCAGGCTTGTTACATTGTTTGGCAATCCCTATCGCTTCATCAAGATATTTGTCAAATCTTTTTTTATCAGGATTATTCAAACATTTATCAATATACGCCATTTTCTCGTTTGGATTTTCAATTTTACTCATTATGGTTTGATCAATTTCAAAAATTAAGTCCAGATGTTTCTTGTATTTAAAGAATGAAAAATATTCAGAGCAACGCCTATGAAGATTGACCACGCTGTCGATGTCGTTATTTTCATAATAATATTTCATTAAACTATGGAGTACATCAAGCGTAATATCATAAAAGTTCTGTAATTGTTTTGGGCGACCTTTCGTTTTATAGTCCGTTGTATCAGTATCAATGGCGTGAAGTAAAGGTTCTTTTAATTGTTCGATCATGTGTTGTAGAAGTGTTCTTGGTTTATCACTGATGAAATACTCATTTGATTTTAATGATTTAATTTTTTCATAGAATCCCATTAAGCTTTGTACGGAATACACGATTAAATTTGAATCGCTGAAACCGTAAAACATTAGATAAAATTTTATTGCAGTTACCACATCAGGTAAGCCTTGCGATGTGCCTGAACAAGTTGCACCTGGGGCTCTTTTGACTCGCAGATGACTATCAATCAGTTCAGAAGCATCGTCTTGGTTTACATTTGAAGGCGAATAATATTTTAGCATGCGAGCAGCACGTGAAAGTTGATCAAGAACACTTATAGATTCAGGATAGTCTGAATAATCTCTATTCTGTTCCGGCGCAATTTTTGCCATTTCTTCCAAAATGTTGTTATATTCGGATAGGTTCGGTGTTTTGTTTTTGATGGCGTCATCAAATGTTTTAGATATGATTTCATAAAATTTTTCTTGATAATAGGATGTTTGCTTTTTTAAAGCAGCTTGAAATTCATAGAGTAAAATAAGATCTTTTTCTTTAACCTTAAATACCGTATTTTTATTTTGGATAAATTTCCCGATTGTTTCTTCCCATGCTTTGACATTCTCAGGGGTAGGATGATTTGATTCAGTTATTTGATTTTCCTCGTATGTTTCAATAGTTACATCTTCCACTTCCTCAGTGTTATATTTATTTTTGTTAGTATCATAACTGGATTGCAATGCATTAAATACTTCATTTTTCTTTTCATCGTTCATATTTTTACAGTATTCTGTATATGCGTTTATTAGATCTTGAGCAAGTTGATCTTGTTTTTTTTCTAATAAATATTCAATTGTAAATTCAAGTGTTCTTTGATCATCATGTTTTATGAGAGATGATGGATATAACATAGTTTTTAGTATTACAGGGTTTTTATTCTCTTTCATGTTATTGATGAGAGATTTTGATAAATTAATCAGTGTGGTTATATATAACTTTTCTAATTTTCTATTAAGCTGTGTTGGTTTGTTTTGTTGAACAAGATCGACGTCATTGTTTTTCACATTGCTTTTAAAGGTTCTGATCATCCTGATACATTTACTAATTTGATGTAAAATATTTGGCTGATCTGTCCATCGATATTCTGCGAGATGAAGCCAAAATGCTTCTTCTGGAAGAAGTCTATAAGACATATTGCTTTTAATAACGACTGGATTTCCATTAACTTTGAAGGTTTTCTTTTTTATTTCTTCCTGGAACGATGGTAGAGACACAGTAGTGGAATATTCCAGTATATCTCTTAAACCTATGCTATGCTGCATCGTGTACATTTGTCGATGTTTTTTTCGATATTTTAGAATTTTTGCTCTCGTTTCATTGTTATCAATGGGTTCGTTAGTATCTTGGTTTACTGCAAATCCCGCAGTATTAAATTGAGATTCATCAGCTAATGGATCCAGGTTATAATGATAAAACTTTGCCATCTTTTTTTGGATACTATACAATTCTTGATAATCTACATAAATGATGCTTAATATTGCTTTATCACCCTCATTTAATTTTGGGCGAGACTCATTTTCCTTCAATCCACTTTCGAGTCGTAACATAATCTCTACCATTGCTTCCCTGGCAGCAACGACAAATTGATCTAAACTTTTTGCGAATTGTTTTTTCTTTTCTTCCCTTTTTTCTTTGTATTTTGATGTTAGTGATGTTAGTGATGTTAGTTTTGATGCTAGTGGAGATTCAGATGTGTATTGCTCATAATCGGCTTTCATCACCTCTTTTAATGCCTTGAGATTTGCCAGTATGGCGTCATAATTTGGCTCTTTTGGTCGGCTGTCCATCACATCCTCGTCTTATACGATCTATTTATACTCATTAATATAGCACACCCCATCAGCATTATTTTTGGGATGGTTGCAGTTAAGTTTTGGTAATTCATTGATTTAAAATATATTTTAATTTTTGATCGTTTGGTCAAAATAACGTATATTCTTAATATGTTATTCTATCCATCTTAATGGAATATGAACTCAAGGAGAGGGGCGTGATTCCAGTTTTAATCCTGGCTTTTGCTTTAATCATTAGTATCAGTTTGGTCATTCTTTATCGTGCTAAAAAACAGTCTCAACGTGGTGCTTTAAAATTAGAGCAAGTACAACTTGCATTAGATCATTCCGAAATTCAAAATGCTACCCTAAAACAACAATTAAAACTCACTGAATCAAAAATGCAAAAAATTTTCGAAGATCCTGTAACGCACGTGTTAGGTTGGAAAATTTTTGAAGATCGTGTGACGCAAAGCATTAAAGAAAGTGAACGATATCAATTTACACCTGGTTTATTACTTATTGAAATTGATCATCTTAAAATGATTCAAAATGCATTAGATAAACCACAAAGCCATGAATTACTCGAAGAGATCGCAAGACGTTTACAATCGTGTATCCGTCAAGTGGATAGTATTAGTCGTTTCAAAGAAGATACTTTTGCAATTTTGCTTGCGCAATTAACAAAACCTGAAACAGCCGCGATTGTTGCGGAACGTATTTTGCAAATACTCAGTCAAGTTTCACAAATCAGTGAGCATGCTCTCTATATTACAGCATCGATTGGTATTGCAATATCCCCTGTAGATGGTCATGATCATGCAACACTTATTCGAAGTGCTGATCATGCATTACAAGTAGCTAAAGAAAAAGGCAAACATGTTTACCAGTTTTATCAAGAAAATATGCAAGCACAAAGTAAACGGGAATGGGCGCTTTATACGAGTATAGGGCATGAATCATTTTTTCAATCTTTAACACTATACTATCAACCTATTCATCACCTTGTTCACAAAAATATATTTTGTATGGATACCATGGTGTATTGGCAGCATACACAGCTTGGATTAATTTCACCCCGAGAATTATTTCATTATGCAGAAAAGCAACATAAATTAAATATCATCACTGAATGGATGATCAAAGAAGCATGCAAACAATTTTTACATTGGCGTACATTAGGGTTTCATCCTAATTTATTAGCGGTTCCTGTTTCAGTGAAACAATTGGAGAGTCAATTCATCTATCGTTTATCACAATTACTACAAGGCATGAATTTTAACCCTGAGTGGCTTCTGCTTGAAATCCGAGAAGATTTCACTCAAGTCCCCCTAGAAGCGCTAGAAAAAGCAATTAATATGCTCAATTATTTACAAATCAAAATTGCAGTAGATGATTTTGGTGCATCAGCTTTTTCTTTATATCATTTAAAGCAATTTCCCATTCATTATTTAAAATTGGATCGTTTTCTCATTGAAAATGTAGAGAGTGATCCACGCGCATTAGAAATCATTCAATCTATTCTTTATTTGGCTAGAAAATTAGAAATAGAAGTTATGGTGCAAGGCGTAGAATCTGAAAAGCAATTAACGGTTTTGCGCGATGCAGGTTGTGTCTTGATGCAGGGACAAGCTTTGGGCGAGCCGCTTTCAAGCATTGAAATGACTTCAAAAATGCTAGCACCTGTTTGACTGAATTTGCTTATGTTAAGCTAGGACTCCGTTAAATAATTTTTTCCCCCATGCCGTCGTCCTGCGCGAAGGCGCAGGATCCAGAAATAACCAAAAATCTGGATCCTGCGCCTTCGCGCAGGACGACGGCATGGGGGCTTTGTGACAAAGCGTGCCAGGGCCTTTTCCCAAGTGTGGAGAAAATTCATGAGAAAAATCATATGCTTATTTCTGTTTATCGCAACGGCTATCTTACCGTTTTCGGCATTTGCAATATTAAGCATGGAGCTTACGCGGGGTGTGGCAGGCGCCATTCCTATTGCGATAGTTCCCTTTAAAACAGCCGGCAATCCCTCGCAGAATATTTCAGGTATCATCGAAAATGATTTGCAAAATAGTGGGCAATTTAAAGTCTATGGACAGCGTACCCTTACTGTTTCACCCAGTGATGTATCTGCAATTCCTACAGATTATTTTCGAAAATTAGGAACCAATAATGTTGTCATTGGTCAAGTGCAATCGATAGGAAATGATCGTTATGAAGTAAATGTTCAATTGGTAGATTTGTTGCAAGGTGAACGTGCTCATGTGATTTTTGCAAAAAAATATACGGTCACGAATAAAGAATTACGCTCACTTGCGCACCATATTAGCGATACAATTTATCAGCGAATCACCGGTGTTCGCGGCATATTTTCAACAAAACTTGCCTATGTCATTGTAAGCCCTTCGAACAATGGCCAAATGTATACCTTAGAAGTTTCTGATCAAGATGGTTATAATCCGCGGCCTCTTCTTCAATCAAATGAACCCATTATGTCGCCAGCCTGGTCGCCAAATGGAAAAGAACTTGCCTATGTTTCATTTGAAAATAAACGGGCCAGTATTTACCTTCAAGATCTTGCAACAGGGAATCGGCGTTTACTCAGTAGTTTTCCAGGCATTAATGGCGCGCCAGCCTTTTCTAAAGATGGTAGTCAACTCGCTTTAGTGTTATCAAAAAGTGGTTCGCCAAATATTTATTTGATGGATATAGCGAATGGGCATTTAAAACAGTTAACTCGAGATTTTTACATCAATACGGAACCTGCATTTTCGCCAAATGGAAAATCGATATTATTTACTTCTAATCGTTCAGGAGGCCCGCAAATTTACCAAGTGAATTTAAATAGCGGCTCGATTTCACGTGTGTCATACGATGGTGATTATAATGCGCGGGCTTCGTTTACTTCAGATGGTAATCATATTGCTATGCTGCATCGAGTAAATGGTGCATATAAAATTGCAGTATTGGATTTAGATTCTGGGATGATGCGCGTGTTAACACCAAATACGCTCGATAGTGCATCGCCTAGTCTTGCACCAAATGGCAGTATGGTTTTATATGATACGGTTTTAAATGGTCGGAATGTTTTAGGAATGGTTTCATCTGATGGTCGTGTGCGGTTAGTTTTACCCGCTAGAAGTGGGGATGCGCAAGATCCTGCATGGTCACCTTATTTGTCGTAAAAGGCGGGGCTATCCCACCAAAAAACTTCTTGAGGGCGGTACTTATTTTTAATCTTTAGTCGGACTGACCTAACCCGATGAATTGCACCCTCTCAAAGCCAACTCACTTTCATGGCCAAAGGATGTGACTTGGATATGAGATGGTGCAAAGCTGTTTAGTTAGCTTGTTCCCGACTAAAGATTAAAAATAAGTACCGCTCTCAAGAAGTTTTTTGGTGTTCTGTCGTAAAATGTCATCTTGATAAGTGATTATTTCGGCGTATACTTTTGGCCATTATGACCAGTCTTTAAAGGGGAGCATTAAACATGAAACTTATGCAATGGGCTAAATTCGCACTCGTTAGTAGTAGTGTTGTATTACTTTTTGCTTGTTCATCCGCACACAAACGTGTGAATGATCAATCCGCAATTAATGATGCCAACGCATCATATGCTGATCAACAAGCGCAAACCAGAGGATTAGGTGAAGAATCAAGCTTTGGCGATGAAGGTGGTGGAAATGGCGCAAGAATGCTTTCAAAACGAACTTATTATTTCGATTTTGATAGCGATGTTGTTCATGGATCAGACCGTCTGGCAATTGATGCTAATGCCAATTATCTTTTAAGTCATCCACGCGTCAAGGCTATGTTAGAAGGGCATACCGATCCTCGTGGTAGCCGAGAATATAATATTGGTTTGGGTGAACGTCGTGCAAAAGCAGTTGCAGAAATTTTAACGGCCAAAGGGGTCAATCCTGCTCAAATTCGTATTGTAAGCTATGGTGCGCAAAAATTAGCTGCACCTGGCGGCTATTCCGAAGCTGATTACAAATTAGATCGCAGAGTTGTACTTGTTTATTTACAACGATAGAATAATGTACATGTTTAAGTATTTATTACGATTATTAAGTTTCATCATATGCTTTGGGGTCATGATGCCTGCTTTTGCGGAATCTGCCCCAGTGTATGATGCTGATACTTTAGAGCAACAATTTGAAAATAGTGGTAATGAAGGGCAAAATTTACCCCCACCACCTCCACCAGATCGTGATAATACCTTTGTTCCTATGCAACAACAATCTTCACAACCTGTTGTACAGCAAGAGGTTGAGAGGGATTCGGCTCAAGCTGCCGTCTCCCCACCGCCACCTCGCAGTGCGGCAAAAACGCCTAGCTATTTGCGGCCCATTGCGCCAACACATGATGACACGCGTGATTTGAGTATGGGGGATCGCATCGGCCGTATTGAGCAACAATTAAGCAATTTGCAAAATCGTGATTCTTCAACACGAATAGAAGCCCTGCAAAATGAAGTACAATCTTTACGCGGGCAAGTTGAACAGCTTAATCGTCAATTAGAACTCTCACAAAAAGAACAAAAATCACTTTATACTGATTTAGATAAACGTCTTTCTCAAAAACTTGCTCAAACAGATAATACGCCTCAACCGGTGAAACAGTCCTCTGTTAAAGCAGTGAAAACAGCTGAAAAATCAATTGATGCGAACAATCCTCCTACCGCGCAAGCTGCTGATGATCCAAATGTTCTTGAAGAGCAACAAATTTATCAATCCGCTTATAATCTGATTAAATCTAAAAAATATGATGACGCAATTAATACCTTACAATCCATGCTAAAAAAATATCCCTCAGGTCAATTTGCATCCAATGCACATTATTGGCTTGGTGAATTATATGGATTGCTTGGAAAATATGATCTTGCTTTGACAGAATTTAGTGCTGTATTAAAAAATTATCCAGATAGTCCGCGTGTTTCAGATGCACAGTTAAAAGTGGGATTAATTTATGCTTCCCAATTAAAATGGAATGATGCGAAATCTGCTTTTAAAAAAGTAATCAATCATTATCCTGGAACGGCTTCCTCTAAGCTTGCTTCGGAACAGCTCAAACAAATCAAGCAATCAGGACATTAGTCAAGTGTTTCCGCTCTCTAAAATAGGGGATGCCAAATTTTTATTTTTTGACAAATGGACAGGAGTCCATTTGAGCAACAGCTGAGAGGATGAATCTGTTGCAGTCAAAAGATAAAAATTTTGCATCCCCTATTTTAGAGAACGGAAATTCCCGAACGTCCGCGGAACAATTGCGTCTTACCGAAATCTTTTTTTCCTTGCAAGGTGAAACAAAAACCGTTGGTTTGCCAACGGTTTTTATTCGTTTGACAGGGTGCCCTTTACGTTGTCAGTATTGTGATACAGCTTATGCTTTTCATGGCGGAAAGCGTTACTCGATAGACGCAATTGTTACCGAAGTCAAAAAATATCAAACCGCTTTTGTCACTGTTACAGGTGGTGAACCCCTTGCGCAAAAAGCTTGTCATCTTTTATTGAAACGTTTGTGTGATGAACATTACATTGTTTCGCTTGAAACGAGTGGTGCTTTAAGTGTAGCTGATGTCGATACGCGTGTGATCAAAGTTCTTGATTTTAAGACACCCGCTTCTTTAGAGGCACCAAAAAATCACTGGGAAAATGTTCAATTCCTTCTGCCTCATGATCAAGTTAAATTTGTAATTTGTGATGAGGCAGATTATAAATGGGCAAAAGAGGTCATTTTGCAATATGGCCTTACTACACGTTGTGAAGTCTTATTTTCGCCCTGTTATCAAATCCTTTCCCCTACACAACTTGCGGAATGGATATTAGAAGACCAATTACCTGTTCGTATGCAAATTCAACTCCATAAGTATTTATGGGGGGATGTTCCAGGGCGTTAGCCCGTCATTCTAACGCAACAACCCTGCGTTAGATAATTGATGATTGATATTTTTCACAGAATCAGTAATATAAGCGACTCTTATCTTAAAAATGGGCCGTTAGCTCAGCCGGTAGAGCAGCGGGCTTTTAACCCGTTGGTCCCGCGTTCGAATCGCGGACGGCCCATTCTAAAATTCTCATAACTCCCCACGTTGTCATCCCTCATAACTCCCCAAGTTGTCATCCTGAGCGCAGCGAAGGATCAGTTTAAATTCTTCATGATAATGACAAATTACCCTGATAGTAAATGTTAATCAGATAGTGATCCTTCGCTGCACTCAGGATGACAACTTGCTCAGGATGACAACTTGCTCAGGATGCTTGCTTAGGATGACCATCTAGGGAATGACAAATTCTCTTTATTCAATCCCTCTTGAAGTGCGAAACTTTGCCCTTATGTATACTTGTAACATGAGGAATTAACGAGGCGTCAATATGCGAATGGATAAATTAACCAATCATTTTCAAATGGCACTGGCTGATGCACAATCACTTGCTCTCGGCCGCGACCATGGATTCATTGAACCCATTCATGTCATGAAAATCATGCTTGAAGCAGAAGAAAGCAGTGTGCGCTCAGTTCTCTCTAAAGCAAATGTCAATATTCCTCGTTTGCGTAGTGAAGTAGATGCAGCAATTAATCACTTACCTAAAGTGCAAGGCACAGGTGGTGAAGTTCATATTTCAAATGAATTAAATCGTATTTTAAATTTAACAGATAAAATTGCACAAAAACGCAAAGATCACTATATCTCTAGTGAATTATTTTTGCTTGCAGCCGTTGAAGATCAAGGTACGCTTGGTGATTTATTACGAAAAAATGGCGCGACACTTGCTACTCTTGAAAAAGCAATAGCGGAAGAGCGAGGTGGTCAAAAAGTTGAAGATCAATTTGAAGAAGAAAAACGGAATGCCTTGCAGAAATACACAATCGATTTAACTGCATTAGCTGAAAAAGGAAAGCTTGATCCAGTTATTGGTCGAGATGCAGAAATTCGCCGTACCATACAAGTGTTGCAGCGGCGCACAAAAAATAATCCTGTATTGATTGGTGAGCCAGGCGTTGGAAAAACCGCGATCGTAGAGGGTCTTGCACAGCGGATTATCAATGGTGAAGTGCCTGAAGGGTTGCGTGAAAAACGTCTTTTATCGCTAGATTTAGGCGCGCTCATTGCGGGTGCAAAATTTCGCGGTGAATTTGAAGAACGCTTGAAGGCGGTATTAAAAGAACTTGCAAAAGAGCAAGGCCAAATCATTTTATTCATCGATGAATTACATAATGTTGTGGGGGCGGGTAAAGCAGAAGGGGCGATGGATGCAGGCAATATGTTAAAACCGGCACTCGCTCGAGGGGAGCTTCATTGTGTTGGTGCAACAACATTAGATGAGTATCGAAAATATATTGAAAAAGATGCAGCGCTTGAGCGACGTTTTCAGCGTGTTCTCGTTGATGAACCGAGTGTCCCTGATACCATTGCTATTTTACGTGGATTAAAAGAACGTTATGAAGTTCATCATGGCGTTGAAATTACGGATGCTGCAATAGTTGCTGCAGCAACGCTTTCACATCGTTATATCACGGATCGTAACCTACCCGATAAAGCAATTGATTTAATAGACGAAGCAGCAAGTAATATTCGTATGGAAATAGATTCTAAACCTGAAGTGATGGATAACTTAGAGCGTCGCATTATTCAAATGAAAATTGAACGTGAAGCGCTTAAAAAAGAAAAAGATGAAGGATCAAAAAAACATTTAGAAAAATTAGAATCAGATTTAACAAAACTTGAAACGGAATATAAAAAACTTGAAACAATCTGGAAAGCTGAAAAAGGATCGTTGCAAGATGCGCAAGCCATTAAAAGCCAACTGGAAAAAGCACGCGTTGAATTTGATCATGCAAGACGATCAGGTGATTTAACAAAAATGGCGGAATTGCAATATGGTCGGATACCTGAATTAGAAAAACAATTACAAACTGCATCGAGTGGGGAACAAAAACAGGAAAAACATTTACTGCGAAATAAAGTGACCGATGAAGAAGTTGCAGAAGTGGTTTCAAAGTGGACGCATATTCCTGTTTCTAAAATGCTAGAAAGTGAAAAGGAAAAATTATTGCATATGGAAGAGGCGTTACATCAACGTATCATTGGTCAAAGCCAAGCCGTTACTGCAGTTTCAAATGCAATTAGGCGTTCGCGCGCAGGTCTTTCTGATCCTAATCGTCCTATTGGTTCATTTCTTTTCTTAGGGCCAACAGGTGTCGGTAAAACAGAACTTTGTAAAGCCCTTGCTGAATTTTTATTTGATACAGAAGAAGCAGTGATTCGTATTGATATGTCTGAATTTATGGAAAAACACACCGTTTCGCGTTTGCTTGGTGCGCCGCCTGGTTATGTTGGTTACGAAGAAGGAGGTTATTTAACAGAACATGTGCGACGTAAACCATATTCTGTCATTTTATTAGATGAAGTTGAAAAAGCCCATGCGGATGTTTTTAATATTTTATTACAAGTGCTAGATGATGGGCGTTTAACAGATAACCAAGGCAGAACGGTTGATTTTAAAAATACAGTGATTGTAATGACCTCAAATTTAGGTTCAGACTTGATCCAAGATATTTCGAAAAAGGGTGATTATTTTGAAATGAGAGATGCTGTATTACAAGTCGTTGCTAAACACTTTAGGCCTGAATTTATTAATCGTATAGATGAAATGGTGGTTTTTCATCCGCTCGATGAAATTCAAATTAAAATGATTGCAGAAATTCAAATTAATCGATTACGTAAACGTCTGGCTGAACGTGAATATACGCTTACCGTCACACCAGCTGCCTTAGATTATTTAGTCGTTGCAGGTTATGATCCTATTTTTGGTGCAAGACCACTGAAGCGCGCTATTCAACAATACATTGAAAATCCTTTAGCACAAGAAATTCTTTCTGCTAAATTTGTACCTGGTGATACGATAGAGGTAAGATTGAAAGACGAAAAAATTATATTTTCGAAGACAACGGTGACAGTATAAAAGGATATTAATTATGTACAAACATATATTATTTGCTTCAGATTTAACAGAAGATACAGAATACTTAATTGAAAAAGTACGTGGCGTACAAAGTTTGACAGGCGCGAAGCTGAGTATTGTGCATGTGGTCGAACCTTTACCAGGATATAGCTATGCTTATCTTGGTATTGAAGATATTGAAGGCCAGTTAATTGCAGAAGCAAGACAAGCGCTTGAAAAACTAGGTGCCAAATTAAAGGTTGAGCAATCTAATCAATACGTGGAAGTCGGTCCAACCAAGATTAAAATATTGAAAATTGCTGAAGACCATCAAGTTGATTTGATTGTTTGCGGAAGTCATGGACGTCATGGTTTATCACTTGTTTTAGGTTCAACCGCTAATGCCATTTTACATGGCGCAAAATGTGATGTTTTAACTGTCCGACTTCCAGAATAATAACGAGTGTTATGGAATATAAAGATTATTATCAAATTTTAGGTGTCAACCGTAAGGCATCAGCTGATGAAATTAAACAAGCTTATCGGCGTTTAGCACGGAAATATCATCCAGATGTAAGCAAGGAAGCAAACGCTGAAGAACAATTCAAAAATGTGAAAGAAGCGTATGAAGTTTTAAAAGACACTGATAAACGCGCTGCCTATGATCAGCTTGGAAGCAATTGGAAAGCAGGGCAAGATTTCAGACCGCCACCTGATTGGGAGTCGCAATTTCAATCTAGGAATGCGCCCCATCAAGGATTTACAGAAGAAGATTTGAGCGGTTTTAGCGATTTTTTCTCACATCTTTTCCGAGGTGGTAGCGCTTCAGGTTTTGGCAGGGAAGATTTTGCAGGCTTTAAGCAACGTGGCCAGGACCAGCAGGCCAAAATCAATATTACGCTTGAAGAAGCTTTTCAAGGATGTACCAAAACTATACAGCTTGCCATGCCAGGTGTAGCGATGTCAGGCCAAGTTCAGCCTGAGTGGCGGACGATCAAAGTCACCATACCCAAAGGGACGTTGCAAGGACGAAAGCTGCGTCTTGCAGGGCAAGGTGAGCCTGGAATGGGAGGAGCGCCTTCAGGTGATCTTTACTTAGAAGTCCATGTTGAACATCACCCTTTATTCTCTTTGGAGGGGCGTGATATTTATTTGACTTTGCCAGTAACGCCTTGGGAAGCGGCTTTAGGTGCGCAAATTAAAGTACCCACTTTGGGTGGCCCAGTTGAATTGAAATTATCAGCAGATACGGAAGGTGGTAAAAAGCTGCGTTTGAAAGGACGTGGAATGCCAGAAAAAGAAGGCGCCGGCGATCAATATGTAATCGTCCAAATTGAAATTCCGAAAGCCAAAACAGCAGAAGAAAAACACATTTATGAACAAATGGCAAAAACCATGCCATTTAATCCCCGAAAAGCTTGGCCAGTGTGAGAGGTTTTAATGAAGAAAACAGAAATGATTGTTATTTTTGATGATCCGCGTGTGACAACGCTTTCACTTCATGAGCTTTGCTCCACTTGCGCTGTATCCCTTGATTTTGTTCAAGCATTAATAGAATACGATATCATTCAACCCAAAGGACATGCTCCTTCCGAATGGGTTTTTGATATGAGCGAACTAGACCGCATTAAAACCGCATATAGGTTACGGCGTGATTTGGAAGTTAATCTTGCAGGCATTGCAATTTTGCTCGACTTATTAGAGGAGTTAGAAGCGTTACGTGCGAGAAATGCAATGTTAGAAAAGCATTTGCGTTAGCAAAAACAGGGTTGTCGCATTAAAAAACTGCTTGGGGACAGATATTTATTTTTATATCTGGTGTCGGGAACAATCTAACAAAACAGCTTTACACCATCTCATATCCAAGTCACATCCTTTGGTCATGAAAGTGAGTTGGCTTTGAGATGGTGCAATTCATTGGGTTAGTTCAGTCCGACCCAGATATAAAAATAAATATCTGTCCCCAAGCAGTTTTTTAATGCGACAACCCTGTTAGCAAAAACGAGTTCTATTTAAGTTTTTTTAAAAAGTTGTTGTAATTTAAAAAAGACATGTTTATCTAACCATCGAATCCATCCCATGCCTAATTTGGGGGTTGATTCAATAAAGCATGGCTTAGCAGAAGGCTTAAATTGTTTAAGAATGGCATTTACCGCTCTTCGTCCTGCTTCATTTGCAGCTTCCATGCTCGTGATATTGCCAGTTGTACGCACATAATCGGCCGCCAAATATAAATTAGGGATTTCCGTGTAAGCTTCAGGTTGATATTCCCAAGAACCAGGGGGTTGAACGAATAATTGTGTAGTATGTTTTTCAAAAATACCGGTTTCTTTTGAAAATTGTATTCCTGGATCAAGATGCCATGATTCAATATCCAATGAATCTATCCATTCCGTT
>Ga0155583_130_pt1 | contig 46565 bp, 37 predicted proteins | sample RifCSPhighO2_12_FD_107240 | JGI IMG/M metagenome (GOLD analysis project Ga0155583, IMG submission 107240) | Gammaproteobacteria bacterium RIFCSPHIGHO2_12_FULL_38_14 | reverse complement strand
CTATCAAAAACCACGAGAACTCGTCTGGCTGATTGGTATGGTCATTTATTTTGCCCTGCTTGTTGAAGCATTTACGGGTTATGTACTGCCGTGGGGGCAAATGTCTTATTGGGGCGCAACAGTGATTAGCTCATTTGCAAGTGCTATTCCTTATGTTGGGAATCTTTTGCTTGTGTGGTTGCGAGGCGGATACAGTGTATCAGGCGTATCATTGCATCGCTTTTTCTCACTGCATGTTATCGCTATTCCACTTATGTTAGTGATTTTTGTATTTGTTCACTTAGTTGCTTTGCATCAGGTAGGATCAAACAATCCAGATGGTATTGAAATTAAAGACAAGAAAAACAAAGAGGGTATCCCACTTGATGGCATTCCCTTCCACCCATATTACACTGTGAAAGATTTAGTTGGCGTTGTTGTTTTTCTATTTATATTCAGTATGGTTGTTTTCTTTGTTCCTAAAATGGGTGGGTATTTCATTGAGCCAGATAATTTTTTACCAGCTAATCCCATGCAAACGCCGGCTGAAATTGCACCTGTTTGGTATATGACTCCGTTTTATGCCATGTTGCGGGCCATACCGAATAAATTTTTTGGATTGGTAACAATGGCAGCAGGCATTGCAATTATGTTTGTTTTGCCCTGGCTTGATCGCAGTCGTGTACGTTCTATACGCTATAAAGGCGTGTGGTCAAAGATCGCGATAGCTGTTTTTGTTATCAGTTTCATCGGTCTTGGTTATCTTGGTAGCGAACCTGTTTCAACCTTGAAAACACTTGCTGCAAGATTATTTACAGTCACTTATTTTGCTTTCTTTTTATTGATGCCAATTTATTCGGCATTTGAAAAAACTAAACCTTTACCAGAACGGGTCACGGAATGATAATGCGTCGTTATATTTTAATTATTTTATTTTTCCTTTGTTCTTCTTCATTATGGGCGCAAGAATTACCTAATGAAACCATGGTGCTTGCAAAAGCGCCGATCAATCGTTATGACATGGAATCCATCAAGCGTGGCGCAAAATTTTTCGCAACAAATTGCATGAGTTGCCACACTATGATTTATTTGCGTTACGATAAAATCGCGATTGATGCGGGAATTACTTATGACAAAATGCCAGTTAATGTCACGACATGGCCTTATGGCGTGAAACCACCAGATTTATCCCTTGAAACAAGTGTTCGTGGTGTGAATTGGATTTACACCTATTTGCATAGCTTTTATCTCGATCCATCACGTCCGACTGGTGTAAATAATTTACTGGTGCCAAATACTGCTATGCCAGATATTCTTGCTCCGTATCAAGGTGATCAAGAATTGGTGAAAGGGTCAATCCCGCAAGGGGTTTTGCTTAACGATACGGAGTGGTATGACTTAGTCAAATTAACCCGACAGGGTTCGCTTACGCCTGAACAATTTGATGCAACCATCGCAGATCTTGTTAACTTTTTAGCTTATGCTGCAGAACCCTATTATGTTCAACAACATTGTATTGGTTGGTGGGTATTGGGTTTCTTGGTTATTCTTTTTGTCATGATGTACTTCTTAAAGCGTGAATATTGGAAGGATGTGAAGAAACATAAGTAGACTAAGACTAAAAATTTCAATCAAAAATTTAATTTCGCTAAGCGATGCAATTTTTTCTGTGTTTTTACAGCAAAATTATTTGTCGCATACTTACCTTTATGAAAAACGTTTGCATGATGCACGCAAGACATGCATGCATTCTCTTCATGCGCTCTATGCAAACAGACATACAACGAAAACAAAATACGCTGAGATTTTTACAAAATATGAATCTCTTTATGCGCTTTTTTTAAATATTGCAGAAGTGCGAGATCGTATAACGGATTACACCATTTTTTCACTTTGTGAAGCAGAACTTGCTGAAATTAAGCGAGAAATCCATCATGTTTTGTCGGTCATGATAACGCACGCATCGATGCAGCCTATTCAATATTCTGCGCTCGCTTCAAGTATTGAACGTTTTGATGAAATGAATCAAAACATATTGCAAGTCACAGCAAGTGATCCGAACGTATTTAGTATCATGGTGAATAGCTTATATCGATTGAAAGATGAATTAACATGTTGATGAATCGTTATTTTATTAATGAAATTGGTCGAACAGTCATTGCGGTATTGATAGCGTTGACGATAAATAAATATTATTCTTTGAGCGGCGAATATTGGATGATACTTGCTGCTTTTTTAACAACACTTGTGACGGTTGGAACGCCTGTAAAACAAGTATTGATTATTATATTGGTCATGATGGCGGCTGTAATTTTTGGATCATTTCTTTTATATTTTAATTATTACGCGACATTCATTATATTTATAGCAGGGACATTATTGCTATTAACGCAGTATTTATTTTTTTCGCATCGATTCATGACGCATGTTTATCTTTTTTTACTTGGAATATTCACGTTTACTTTGGGTTCGCTATTAATTTTATATAATTCGCAAACCATGTTAGGACTGAAGCTATTTGACATTGCGATAGGCGGTGTTATTGGTGTTTTATGTAATTTATTTGTTTTCTCGGTAAGTTTTGCGGCGAGATTTAAGCATAGCATTGTCCCATTTATTGGCGCGCTTGTTGAATGCTCTCATCGTTTATCAAAAAAATGTACTCATGATATTCAAAATGATTTATATGTAGAAAAAATTTTTGTATCGGCATTTCATGCTTATCCTGAGTGGGTCTATGAAGTAGGATTTAATCCAGGATTACGTTCAGGCGTTCGATTTTTTATGATCAAACTTGAGCGTCTTATGGAAGCTTATTTTTCGATGAATTATTTTATCTCTAGAATAGATATCGCATCTTACCAATATTTTTTTGATGCTTATGCATCTATTTTAAATAACAATGCCAGATTGTTGATAGAGTTGAAAAACTTTTTTCAACATGAACAAGGTCATTACCGTGAAGATAGGGATGACACTATCCATGACGATGACATTTCTCGCAGAGATGACATGACTAGTCCCGATACAAATGAATTAACGAACGATATCGACAATATTGAAAAAATATTACAATCTATTGTCCCTGCACAAATGGCTTCGCTTTCATCAGAATATGCAACATTAATGAGTCTTGTTTATGATGTGAGAGATGTTCGTAAAGTTCTCTTACAATTACTTGCCGCATTACCAGATCAGTAGATTGTTTTTGATAATTTCAGTGTCAGTTCCATTCATCGAGGTGACATATATACACCTGGCACGCCATGTTTGGAAAAAACAATTTGCCAGACTTGATTCATGCGAGCGCGGAAGCTGCCTGCACAAGAAAGTAAATAGTATGTCCACATGCGATAAAATCGCTCATCAAACTGTGATTTAATTGCATGCCAATTGTTTTTAAAATTGTCGTACCAAGCTATCAAGGTTGGATCATAGTAGGCGCCAAAATTTTGCCAATCTTCGACAATAAATTTTTTTTCAACGTGTTTTGCAATTTCAGCAATAGAGGGAAGCATGCCGTTTGGAAAAATATATTTTAAAGTCCATTCGTTAATGACTGTAGAGGTTTCATTGCTGCCTATAGTATGCAATAAAAATAAACCGTCGTTAGATAAAACGCGATGAACAGTTTCTATGAATGTCTCATAATTTTTGTAACCAACATGTTCAAACATGCCAATAGAAACAACACGATCAAATTGCTCATTCAAATCACGGTAATCTTTTAAAAATAATGAAATGGGCAGGCCTTCACAAAATTTTTTCGCAAAATGATATTGTTGTTCAGAAATAGTAATGCCAGTAACATGAACGCCATGTTTTAGAGCGGCATATTTTGCAAAGCCACCAAAACCACAGCCTATATCAAGCACACGTAATCCCGGTTTTAATTGTAATTTTTGACAAATCAATTCAAGCTTTGCAACTTGAGCTTCTGCAAGTTTGTCAGTATTTTTAAAATATGCACAACTGTAGATCATGTATGGATCGAGCATATTTTCAAATAAATTATTACCTAAATTATAATGTTTAATGGCGACTTCTTTTGCTCTTTGTTTTGATTGAAAATTGATGATGTAACTTAAAAGATATCTTGTATAAAACGAAAACGGCACATTTGTTTTTATTTTTTTATCAAGAGATGCTTTTAGAAGAAGATAAAAGAATTGATCGAGCCTTTCGCAATCCCACCATTTTTCCATGTAAGCTTCGCCAAGACCAAGAGGGCCTTCTTGCATAACGCGGCCATAAAGTTCTTCCCGATGAACTTGAATGTCCCAAGGATGACTACCATTAATGGTAATGCCTGCAGATTCAAGGTAGTCCGTTATTTGATTGGCAAGCGTCATACTATCCATAGTTCAAATCATTCTCATTTAAACAGGAGTATGAATAGAGTTGGTCATTTGATGCCAATCTTTGAAAAAATCAGGATAAAGATCAGACATACATGCATCATCTATTGTCATACCTGTTATTTTTAATCCTATCACAGAAAAAGCCATCGCGATATGTGGGTCATCTAGTGCAAGATTAAGTTTACCCTGAGGAATACCAGGGAAGATTTTGATCCAATCTTTGCCTGTTTCAATATGAATTCCAAGTTTGATGAATTCAGTTTTGATTATTGTTAAATAATGGATTTCTTTCTGTTTCATTGTGTCGATATGAGAAATTCGGGTTGGCGATTTTGCAAAGGGAGCGATTGCAGCAAGCGCAAGAAAGCTATCAGTGAAATCACGCATGCTGACTTCAATGCCTTCTAATTCGTTTGGGGCTTTTAGAGTCAAGGTAGATTTTGCATCAATAATGCGGCAACCCATTTTTTCTAAAATAGATAAAAATTTGATTTGTAGCTGTTTAGAAGTATTGCGTTTAATGGATTGTACAGTGACTTCGCCACCAGTTACTGCAGCTGCTGCAAAAAAATAAACGGCGATAGAAAGATCGGGTTCAATGACATAATCTTTTGCTTGATATCGTTGTGGGACGGGAACCATCAACTGATTTTGATGGATGCGATGGACCAATACGCCAAAATCTGCCATCATTGCGCAGGTCATATCGATGTAGGCTAGATTGGTCATTCCTTTTAAAGTAAAAATGAGGGGTGAGCGCGCGAATGGTGCGATCATTAACAGCGCAGAAATCATCTGACTGCTTAAGCGTTGATCAAGAATAATTTCACCGCCTTCCAGTGAATCTGCACCAACTAAACTTAAAGGTAAATGTGTTGTATCACTTGGTATAAATTGCACGCCATGTAAACGCAAAAGATTTAATAATTTTTCAAGTGATTTTTTTCGTTCATTTATGCCACCGTCGAAATAATATACGCCAGGAGAAGCAGCACAAATGGCAAATAAAAAATGAATAACACTCGCTAATCCATCGCACCAAACAGTGACTTGTTTTTTGGGCAATGAGCCGTTACATCCCGCAATAATACAAGATTTTGATGTTTCATCGAGTTGAAATACGATGCCAAGCTGTGACATGGCATGGATGAATGCACGTGTGCGAGCAGAGAGATGCATACCCGTAATTTCTGACACGCCATCAGCAAGCGCAGTTAACAAAAGGGCGCGATAAGTCATGCTTTTCGAACCAGGGAGGGAAATATGGGCCTTGATTGGTCCTTTGGCCATCCTAATTGTTTGCAGCATTTATAGTGCTTCTCCTCTTGTCCTGAATTCAGGTCAAATTATCATTATAATGACCTTTAACCTTTGAATCGAGTCTATTGTAGTATGATAAAAAATATACAAATTTTATATCAATCTGGTCATTATGAAGAAGCAAAAGCCACTTGTCTTCAATCGTTAAATGCCCAACCGAAAGATGCTCATGTTCTTGATTTACTCGGATTAACCTATCTAAAAACCGGTGATTTAGATAACGCAATGTATTCCATTCAATCCGCAATAGAAATTGATGATCAAGAACCTCTTTTTTGTTTGCATCTTGCACACGTCATGAAGGCAAAGGGTTTGTATTCAGAGACATTCATTTTATTAAAAAAAGCGATCAAACAATTTCCCGATTTTGCACCACTTTATAATAATCTTGGTGCACTTTATTTTGAGCAAGCAAAGTGGGATGAAGCCATATTTGCTTATCAAGCGGCGCTTGATTTAAAACCTGACTATGCGGAGACTTACTATAATTTAGGATTAGCATACAGCCGTCTTTCGCAATTCACCCATGCCATCACAGCTTATGAAGCATTGTTATTGCTTTTTCCATCGCATCAAGGTGCACATTTTCAATTAGGATGTATTTACATGCAGCTCGAACAATATGAACGTGCGATTTCGCATTTTATATCAATTGAGCAGGATCATTTTTCTTATGTTGAAGCAAAATCAAATCTCGCTGCTTGTTTTTTAAAGCTTGGTCTATTGCATCAAGCGCAATCCCATTATTTAGCGGTACGGACAAAGAGACCAAATGATACACAAGTCCTCTTTAATCTGGGTGTGATAAATATGCAACAGGGCGCTGTACGGGATGCGATACGATTTTATCAAGAAGCAATTAAGATCAAACCAGATTTTTATGATGCACATTACAATTTGAGTGTTGCTTATTTAGCGATAAAAGATAAAGCGCATGCATTAGAACATTTTTGTGAAGTATTACGAGCCTATCCGGATAATCAAGCTGTGATGCATACCGTCCGTATTTTAAAACAAGAAAAAAACATGACGGGATCACCGCATGAATATATTATTTCTTTGTTTGATTCTTATGCGGATCATTACGATGCGCATCTTGAAAATACTTTATCTTATCAAGTGCCAGAAGCAATGTATGAGGCAGTCCACTCCATTGTGAGTGATACAGATTATCAGTGGAACATATTAGATTTGGGTTGTGGGACAGGGCAGTGTGGCCGCATTTTTAAGCCGATGGCACGGTTTTTGCAAGGCGTTGATCTTTCGGGTGAAATGCTTAAGATAGCGTTAACAAAAAATATATATGATAGCGTCACTCAAAGCGATATTTTAGATTTTTTGAAAAACCAACAGACTGCTTATGACTTAATCCTAGCAGGCGATGTTTTGGTTTATAGTGGTGATCTTGAAGCAGTATTTGCTTTGGTATCAACAGCCTTAAAACTCGCTGGTTTATTTGTTTTTACGACAGAGATATGTCAAAATGGCGATTACGAAATCACTTCATCAGGCCGTTTTACTCATCATGCGTCTTATCTTAATCAACTGGCGTTAAAGTATCACTTCTCGATTTTGCTCTATAAAACTATTGTGCTACGTAGACAAGATGGAAAAGATGTGTTTGGACATTTATATCTTTTAAAGAGATCAAACCATGACAACAACTGAAAAACTTTCACATCCATCATTTATTGTAGCTGCTGGGCCGCTTTTGCTCGTTCTCTTTATTGATGGCATGGGCCTTGGTTTGGTGTTTCCTATTTTAAATGCGATGATTATGGATCCCGCAAGCCATCTGATTGCAACTCATTTATCAATGAATGCGCGAAACTTAATTTTTGGAGCAACGATTGGTGTTTTTATGCTGTGTTGGTTTTTTGGCGCTGCATATTTAGGCGATTTATCTGATCAAATTGGCAGAAAAAAATCTTTATTAATTTGTTTGGGCGGGTCGTTTTTAGGTTATTTTCTCTCGGCCCTTTCAGTTTGGACCAACAGTTTTTCATTACTTGTATTGGGACGTATGATTGCAGGTTTTACGGCAGGGAGCCAACCGATTGCTCAAGCTGCTATTGTTGATATTAGTACAGCGGAACATAAAGCGCGAAATATCGGCTGGATTTTATTTGCCATTTCAATGGGGTTTGTTTTTGGCCCGCTTTTAGGGGGTGTATTATCTGATCCCGCGCTTTTTTCTGGATTCAGTTACGCCACTCCATTTGTTTTTGCATCTTTCATCTCTTTACTCAATGCGCTTTTGTTACAACTTTTTTTCCATGAAACTTTTTATCCTAAGGTGAAAAAGAAATTGAAATTACATGGTGCCATTGAAGTTTTAATTTCCGCATTTCGCCATGAAAAGGTGCGAGAACTTTCGTATATTTTTTTGGTGATGGTTTTCGGTTGGAGTAGTTTTTATACTTTTATTTCAATGTTTTTATTTAAAGCCTATCAATTTTCAACATTACATATCAGTCTATTTATGGGGGTATTGGGCATTGGATTTGGAATCGGAAATGGATTTCTGGTGGACCTTTACACGAGCCATTTTCGCTTAAAATCAATCGTTATTACTAATTTATTGCTAGCTGCATTTTTTGTTTTGATTATTGTTGGAACAAATATACCCCTCTATGCTTGGCTTGCTGTATTGCCGGTGGGTGCATTCGGTGCAGCAGCCTATGCGGTAATCTTAACTATTTTTTCAAACCAAGTTGATGCTGACTCGCAAGGATGGGTGATGGGTATTACGGGTGCAATTATGGCGTTTGCATTTGGTATAAATAGTGTGTTTGTTGCTCTGCTTGCAGGGATTGGCGTCCGTATTCCATTGATTCTTGCAGTATTAGGCCTTGCCCTATCTGCTGTCATGATGTTTTTGATGTATAGGGAAAAGTCACCGACATAACATATTTTTTTCATGTGGGTATGCAATAATATCAGCTTGATCGAAAATTGCAGACCAGTCCATTTTTTGTAATTGGTATTTTCCACATTTTTCAGATGATGTTTTTCTTTTGATAATATAAAAATCGTAATCATCTGGTAACAAAGATTTTAATTCTTGAACTGATTGAAAAGATTCATTCATGCGTTTTGTGATTTCCATTAAAATAACAGGACGCATTTTTTTTAATGTATTTTGTAATCCCAAGAGAACAAACTTTTCATAGCCCTCTACATCAATTTTCATGAGTTCACACGATGAAATGCCGTGCTGTTGTAAATATTCATCACCCCGAACAACCGTCAACATCAGGGCATCTTTATTGCTATCCGGTATAAAATCGCTGAGAAACGAGCCGCATCCCATAAATTTTTCGGGCGGTTTATAAAATGCTTTGATTGCATTTTCACTTCCAAAGCCAACGGGATGAATGTGAATATTTTTAATTTGGTTGTCTGCCCTGTTTTTTTTGAACTGGTCTAAGAGCGGTGTAAAAGGTTCGAAAGCATGGACGGTGTGTGCGTACTGAGAAGCAAAAAGTGAATGTTGCCCAACATTTGCACCTATGTCTAAAAAAACGGCTTGAGGGTTTTTGCTTAGCATATCTCGAATAAAAAATAAGATGTGTTTTTCAAAAGCACCAAAGCGATAAATTCGATTGTCAATGTAGTGATAAAGGTCACCGGAATATTTTAAATTAAAAAATGTTGTGGTGAATGGGCAGTGGATAATGATTTTTTTACGATTTAATTTTTTATAAACGAAGGCGCGCAAGAATTTGATAGCGGCTGTGTCGTGACGATGCAAACAAGAGAGTCGCCAAAGCAGTTGATAAAACTTAGATTTTAAGGAGTCGAGGTGAGTAAGCATGAGGTAAAATATAAATTTTTGGTCAATATTTGATAGCCTTATATTGCCATAATTGGCGAGAATGTCAATTCTCAGCTGTTCTTTATGCTGAGCTCAAGTTGCTGTTATGATAATATTTCTTGTGGATGATATGGAGATATCATGAAACAGCTTATTTTTGCAGGGTTGGCCGGCCTGTTTTCTATTTTTATCATGAGCTGTCAATCGATGCAGGGTAGCGGTCCTGCTGTCTTTTCTACGCAAGAAACTTGGCAAAATAATATGTCCATGCAACCTGAAGCATGGAAACAAGGCGCGGATCGATGGTTTGTAGCAAGTGGTTCTCCTAACACAGCAGAAATCATTAATAGACAAGCGCCATCTACTCAAGCCATTTCTACTATCATGGTGAGACCGTCTCATTTTACAAAAATCAAAGTGAATGGCAGCTTTCAAGTTCAAATTTTTAGTGGTGTGACGCATAACAGCGTCTTTATTTATGGCCCCAATGAAGCAGCACGAGCAGTCATGGTGGTGATGAAGGGGAATAAATTAGAGATTTGCCAAGCTGAAAATGCACCCAGTGATATGAACCGTGTCATTGTCCGGATTGGTGTTGCCAAACTATCTAGTTTAGTTCATATGGGGGATGGAACCGTTGAAGCAATTTATATTCAGCCTGATCCACTCAATCTTAAATTAAGTGGTAATGGTTCTTTATATTTATCTGGTCAGGTTAACTTAAGAAAAGTAAATAATTGCGGTAACGGTGCAATCAATGTATTTGGTGTCCTCTCTCCTCGTGTAAAAATTATTTCTTCAGGATCAGGCAATATTAATCTTTGTGGTAAAATTGGTGTCAGTTCTATTACACATACTGGAAATGGCAACATCAATATTTTGGGGGCAAATAGCGATCGTTTAACAATTGATTCGGTTGGTGGCGGCAAGATACGAATCAAAGGTATCGTGAATTTATGTAGGCTCAATGTGGAAAATGGAAGTTGTGTTTTTGTGCAAGGTGTTTTAAGTCCGAAGTTGGATGTCAATCAAAGCGGCCAATCTATTGTTGGGCTTTCAGGTGCAGTTAAAAACCTTCATGTGAATACGATACAAACGGCTATATTCTATGGACAAGATATTTGCGCAGAAAATGTCTATGCAACAGCCTGTGATGATTCTCATATCAACATCAGTGCAAGCCATAAAGCTTTTGCTTCAGTAGAAGGGAATGGCAGTATTTATTTTTACGGTCAACCTGCAGTGCTGACGACCTTTATCAAAGATAAAGGTGTTATTGTTCCTATACCGCGACCTTATAGAATGTGTTACTACACACCGCGCGTATCTTACAAGGATGAGGTCGTGCTCAAACGAACACCCAAAGCTCGGGTTGCTGCACCGTATATTAAATAAACAATCATTATAATAGTCGCTTTCGCGAAATGAGTCGTCATTGCTGTATGTGTCAACAAATTACCTGACACATACAGCAATGACGACTCATTTCACGAAGCGATAAATCATGCACCATAAGCAACATTATCGAACATGCTACTTAATTGACCTCCAATTAAACGTAGAAATGCAGGTTGCCCGCCAAATTCCTTATATTTTTCAGTTTGAAATTCATTTTGCAGCGCATCGATCATATTTCCGAGATTGTCAACAAGACCTAGTTTTAAAGCAGTCTGTCCTGACCAAAAATCGCCGGTAAATAAAGTAGCAGGTTCTACATGCAATTTATTTTTTCGAGCATTTAAAACGGCTTGTGTAAAATTTTGATAAACTTCTTCCATCACTTGTTCAATCTTTTTTAAATCTGCTTCATTTTGGGGTAAGAAAGGGTCAAGACGGTCTTTGCTTGTGCCAACAGTGTACACTCTTCTTTCAATACCTAATTTTTTGATGGCATCAACAAAACCAAAACCCTTCATGATCACACCGATAGAACCCGTAATCGTATTAGGGTTCACATAAATTTTATCTGCAGCAACAGCAATGTAATAAGCGCCTGAAGTTAAAGAATCTTCGCCAACTACAATGACTTTTTTATGATATTTTTTCTTAAACGATATAATAGCATCATGAATGATTGATGCTTGTACGGGGGTGCCGCCAGGTGAATTGATATCCAACAAAATACCTTTCGCATTTTTATCTTCGAATGCTTCGCGCAAGATAGGTATCACGACATCAGAGGAAATATCTCGGCCAGGTGCAATCAAGCCATCTAAACGAACGAGTGCAACATATTGACCAGTGCCTTCAATTGAAGTTGGCAAGCTTTGTGAAAAAATATAAATAATCAGCGCCGCAATCAAAGCAAACCAGCAAAAAAAGCGAATATTTTTCCAGAATCTATCTTTTCTTTTTTCTTTCAATAAATCCTGCACTAATAGTGTTGTCATATCGTTTTGAGACGTGTTTTGCATAATTGTTCCTATTTTTTTTCAGTGTGAGCTTTTCATTGTAACAAAGTATCGTTATAATTCGCCCGTTTGTTAACTCTAACTATAATTCATAACCTTCACGGAAGGAGATCACGTGCGAAGCGTACAATCTACCTTGGTTGCTTTGTTCACTGCAAGCAGTGCAGCTTATGCAGAAACCACTTTAAATTTAACACAGGGCGTTTCGCCTATTAGTCATGATGTTTATCAATTGCACATGATTATCTTTTTAATTTGTGTTGTCATTGGGCTTATTGTATTTGGTGCAATGTTTTACTCCATTATTTTTCATCGGCATTCAAAAGGTGTCAAACCGGCTGAATTTCATTCTCATACCATTTTAGAAATCGGATGGACAATTGTTCCTGCCATTATTTTAGTTTTAATGGCCATTCCTGCAACAAAAGTATTGTTAAATATGAATAATAACGAAAAAGAAGAAATCACCATTAAAATTACGGGATACCAATGGAAGTGGCGTTACGAATATTTAGAAGATGGCGTGAGTTTCTTTAGTAACCTTTCTACGCCGCGTGATCAAATGGATAATAAAGCACCTAAATCTCCTAACTATCTGCGCGAAGTTGATAATCCTTTAGTTGTGCCTATCCATAAAAAAATTCGCTTTTTAATCACATCAAACGATGTGAATCATTCTTGGTGGGTGCCAGATTTAGCCGTAAAACGTGATGCAATAGCTGGGTTTATCAACGAAGGGTGGACGAAAATTGATAAGGCAGGTACTTATCGTGGTCAATGTGCTGAACTTTGTGGCATTAATCATGCTTTTATGCCCATTGTCGTTGTTGCAACCACTGAGCAAGGTTATAAAGATTGGGTTGCGCAACAGAAAGGAGAAGCACAGCAAGGTAGTGCAGATGTTAACAAAGCATGGACAATGGATGAACTCATGAAGAAAGGTGAGCAAATTTATTCGAGGATCTGTGCCGCGTGTCATCAACCGGGTGGCACGGGTTTACCACCCACTTTCCCAGCGCTTAAAGGCAGTAAAGTTGCAACAGGGCCCATTCCGAATCATGTTAATACAGTTTTTAATGGCGTATCGGGTACTGCTATGCAAGCATTCAAGAGCCAGCTCTCTGATGTTGAGCTTGCATCCGTTATCACCTATGAACGCAATGCCTTTGGCAATAATACGGGAACCATGGTGCAGCCTATTCAAATAAAAGCGTTTCGCGATGGAAAATCGATAGAAGATGCACTCAAAGTGCAACCTACAGGTGAAGCAGCAGCAGAACCTGCAACAAAACAACCTGCGGTCGCAGATGACATGAAACAAGAACCAGCTCAAGCATCTCCAGCTGAAGAACCGCAAGCACAAAAAGCACAAACGCCTGCAGCGACAACGCAAACGACAGCTCAAGAAACCACAACGCCTGCGCAAACACCACCAGTTGCTGCACAGACTGTGCCTACAACAGAAAAACCGCAAACAGGTATAGGGCAAGCTACAACAACGACGGCTACAACAACTGATGCCAAGCCAGAGCAAAAGACGGCAGGTACAGCACCAAGTACGGAAGAAAAACCAGCAAGTGTTGACGATTTAAAAGCAGCGATTGCACGTGGTGAAAAAGTGTATCTTTCAACGTGTGCGGTTTGTCACCAACCTGCTGGAACAGGATTACCGCCAACATTTCCTGCATTAAAAGGTGATCCTGTCACAACTGGCCCACTGCCTATGCACATTAATCGGGTGTTGAATGGAAAACCGGGAACAGCAATGCAAGCCTTTAAAGATCAATTAAATGATCAACAGCTTGCTGATGTCATCACTTATGAACGTAATGCTTGGGGAAATAATCTTGGTACGCTGGTTACACCTGATCAAATCAAGTCTGCCCGCGCATTGCCCCCTGCGACTAACTAATAACGAAAATTGGGAGTTGAATCATGACCCACGGAGAACACACTGCAGATCATACCCATGATGATTCACATCATCATGCGCCGCATCATCATTCATTTAAACATGGCATAGGGCCTTGGATAAAAGGTTGGGTATTTACCACCAATCATAAAGATATTGGCACGCTCTATCTCTTTTTGAGCTTGACCATGCTTTTTGTGGGTGGCGGAATGGCGTTGCTCATTCGTTTGCAGCTATTTCAACCCGGCGCTCGTTTTTTTGATCCAAATTTTTATAACGTCCTCGTAACAGTACATGGGTTGATTATGATTTTTGGGGTCATCATGCCCGCTTTTGTGGGTCTTGCAAACTGGATGATTCCCATGATGATTGGTGCGCCTGATATGGCACTCCCGCGTCTTAATAACTGGAGTTTTTGGATTTTACCGTTTGCATTTTCATTATTGATCATTTCACTATTTATTCCAGGCTCTGGCCCTAACTTTGGCTGGACAATGTATGCACCCTTATCAACCTTGTATGGTCCGCCTAGCACGGATTACATGATTGTTGCTATTCATTTAATGGGTATTTCTTCTGTATTGGGTGCAATCAATATTATTGCAACGATTACCAATTTGCGTGCACCTGGCATGACATGGATGAAAATGCCTTTGTTTGTCTGGACATGGTTTATCACAGCCTTCCTCTTAATTGGTGCCATGCCTATTCTTGCGGGTGTTGTAACAATGGTATTGTTCGATCGCCATTTCGGGACGAGCTTTTTTAATGCAGCAGGTGGTGGTGACCCCGTCATGTATCAACATTTATTTTGGTTTTTTGGACACCCTGAAGTGTACATCATGATTTTACCTGCGTTTGGGATTGTGTCAGAAGTCATTCCAACTTTTTCTCGTAAAAAATTATTTGGTTATGAATTCATGGTGGGTGCTGTTGCGGCCATTGCTTTCCTTTCCTACATTGTGTGGGGCCATCATATGTTTACGGCAGGGATGGCAGTCGGTACGCAACTTTATTTTATGTATGCAACCATGTTAATTGCAGTGCCAACGGGTATTAAAGTGTTTAATTGGGTGGCGACCATGTGGCGTGGTTCTTTAAGTTTTGAAACGCCTATGTTATTTGCCATCGCATTTGTGGTCTTGTTTACGATAGGCGGTTTTTCTGGACTCATGCTTGCGATTGTTCCAGCAGATTATCAATATCAAGATACTTATTTTGTTGTTGCCCATTTCCATTATGTATTGGTTGCTGGTGCATTGCTTGGTATTTTTTGCGGCGTTTATTATTGGCTGCCGAAATGGACAGGCCGTTACTACAATGAAACCTTAGGTAAGTGGCATTTTTGGTTATCTGTTATTGGCGTCAACCTTACCTTTTTCCCTATGCATTTTTTAGGGCTTGCAGGTATGCCAAGACGTATTACAGATTATGCTGTGCAATATACTGAATTCAATATGGTTTGTACGATAGGTGCTTTTATATTGGGATTTGCACAATTTATTTTCTTGTATAATGTGCTTTCCACAGTATTTGGTAAGGGTAAAAAAGCAAGTTCACGCGTATGGGAAGCTTCTCACGGATTAGAATGGACTTTGCCTTCACCAGCGCCTTATCACAGTTTTACGACACCACCTAAATTGAGTACGGTTTCTCATGAAGAGGAAGAGAGCCATGAGCATGTGGTGCAAACAAAGATTTCTTTAGATGATAAATTAGATGATAAATAGGTCAGCTCTTGCTGGGGCGAAATAGGAACGTGAGCTTGTCATGCCGCACTTGGAGGTGTCACCCCGTATTTGGATATGTCACCCCGCAACAAGTGCGGTAGTCATCAAAAGTAAGAGCGGATGAGAGGAAAGAATTATGAAAAAATCAAATCGTAAAATCTATATTATCAGTAGTATTGTTGCTGTTCTGATGTTTGGGTTCTGTTTTGCAATGGTGCCGCTTTATAGTTTAATTTGTCAAAAAACAGGCATTAATACTTCAATTGCAGGGAGTGCTTTAATTACACCAGCCACATCAGCTGAATTAACTCAATCACAAGATTTGTCGCGAGAAATCACAGTACAATTTACAGCAACAAATAACATGGGTATGCCTTGGGATTTTTACCCGCGTGTAACGAGTATTAAAGTGCATCCTGGAGAAAAAGCAACTGTGTATTTTTATGCAAAAAATACAACTTCAAAAAATATGACTGTTCAAGCAATCCCTAGCATGACACCAACAGATTCTATCGGACATTTCCATAAAATCGAATGTTTTTGTTTTCATCAGCAAACATTGAAGGCAGGTGAAAGCAAGGATATGGCTCTTATTTTTCAAGTTGATAAGGATTTACCAAAGGATATTCAAACCATTACACTAGCTTATACACTATTTGATGCGACGCCAAAAACATGAAAATGAAAAAAAGCAAGGATACAAAAGGAACACCCATGCAGTCACAACAGTATCAACCAGTCAAATATTATTATATTGCTGATCCTTCCTTCTGGCCGATTGTTGGCTCAGTGGGTCTTTTTTGCACCGTATTCGGGTTTGTTCAAATTCTCCATGGAGGAGTAGCTGGCCCTTATATTTTACTGGCGGGCCTTTCTATTTTATTCACTGTGATGTTTGGTTGGTTTGGTAGTGTGATCCGTGAAAGCTTGCAAGGCTTGCATAGTGAGCAAATGGATAGATCATACCGATATGGCATGTTGTGGTTTATCGGATCTGAAATTGCATTATTCGGCGTTTTTTTCTTGGCTTTATTTTACGTTAGAATTTTTTCAGTGCCGACTTTGGGCGCAGCACCATTTGATGTCACAAAAGATTTATTACTCTATACAGGCACTGCAACGCATCAATATTTATGGCCAAAATTTCAAGCGGTGTGGCCTTTGCTTACCAATCCTAACCCACAACTTTTTACAGGGCCTAAAGAAGTCATTCAAACGTGGGGTATACCTGCTTTAAATACCATTATCTTGTTAAGCAGTGCACTGACTGTGACATGGGCGCATTGGGGTCTTAAAAAAGGAAATCGTAAACAGTTATTAATTGGTTTGCTCATCACCATTATCCTTGGCTTTACGTTTGAGGGGATGCAAATTAGCGAATATACGGAAGCTTATACGCATTTTGGCTTGACACTTGGAAGTGGTATTTATGGATCAACGTTTTTCACTTTAACTGGATTGCATGCATTACATGTTACGATTGGTGCAATCATGTTAACCGTTATTTTGATTCGTGCATGGAAAGGGCATTTTTTACCAGAACATCATTTCGCATTTGAAGCCGTTGCCTGGTATTGGCATTTCGTCGATGTGGTTTGGTTGTTTTTGTTTATCTTTGTGTATTGGCTTTAAAATATGCCTTGGTTAATTAATGCTTCACAATTAGATAAACTCCGGAAAGACCAAAAAAATGTCATCGTTCTTGATGCAAGTTGGCATTTACATCAAACCGGACGGGATGCAAAAGCAGAATTTTTAAAAAGTCATATTATTGGTGCACGTTTTATTGACTTGAACAATTTTTTTGATGCATCCAATCCACTTCCCAATATGCTGCTTCATGATGAAGTCTTGATTGGTGAACGTATTGCTGCATTAGGGATTACCAACGAGCATAAAATAATTTTCTATGACCAGAGTGATTGTCATACCAGTTGCCGTGCATTGTGGATGTTTAAAGTATTTGGTCATGCTCTTAGCCACCTCTATATTTTAGATGGCGGGTTTGGTGCGTGGGAGAGATATGCTGGGAAAATTGAAACAGGGGAGGGTCGTGCAATCTCACCAAAGCCTTATATTGTTCGATTTGAATCGCAATATATCCGTACTCTTTTACAGATGAAAATGAATTTGCATCATCCGAAAGAGCAAGTGGTTGATATGCGTCATGCGATTCGTTTTGCAGGCGGTCAAGAAATGCGGCCAGGAATACGGGTAGGACATATTCCAGGCAGCTTTTCTTTTCCCTTTATGACCATGTTCGAAACAGATGGTCGTTTCAAGCCGCTTGAGAAAATTCAAAAACAATTGTTAGGTATTGGTATTGATTTGCATTACCCCATTGTCACCATGTGTGGTTCAGGGATGACTGCAAGTATTTTAACCTTTGTGCTTGATCTTTTAAATCATCCTCAGCATTCGTTATACGATGGCTCGTGGTCTGAGTGGGGTGCCGAAATATTGTACCCCGGTGAAGAAAGTTTAGCGGAGCGTCCTGTACGCACGAGTTTAGAGTAAGGTTCAAGAGCTCCCTTCGTCTAGCGGTTAGGACGCCGCCCTCTCACGGCGGTAACGCGGATTCGAATTCCGCAGGGAGCGTTGTATTAATCAATGTGTTATGATTTGGCGTGTGCAAAATAAAAGCAGTTTCTGTAATGTTTCCGTTATATCCAGTCATCAAATCAATACTAAAAAATTACGTGAACTTTGAAATGTTGTACTATAGGGCATTGTACTACTGGTACTATGTGCTATAATAAGGAAGAGGATAATGATAGAGGTAAAAGCTACACCAAGATTCATGCGTTTAGCCAAAAAGACCATGACGCAAGAAGCACTGCAAGAACTAATTCATACCTTGGTGCTTGACCCTGAAAAGGGAGTAATCATCAAAGATACCGGCGGTATCAGAAAAATACGCTGGGCAACCGGTAAAGGTGGTGGTAAACGCGGTGGACTACGAATTCTCTATTATTATTTTGATGGCGAATATATTGTTTTACTGGTGACACTATTTAAAAAATCAGATCAAGAAAATATAGATGCTAGTGAAAAAGCAGAAATGCGTAAGCTAATTGATGAATTACTAGGAGGCTGACGTGAGCAAATTAGGCAAAGAAATAGTTGGTGCACTGAAAGAAGCAAAAAAGAAAGGCTTAGTAACACTACAAACATTTCCTGATGTTGGCAAGCTACGCAAAAAATTAAAGCTCTCACAGCGCGAATTTTCTACCGTTTACCACATTAACATTGAGACGCTACGTAAGTGGGAACAAGGGCAACGTGATCCTGACAGCATAAGTCGTGCTTATTTGAAGTGCATTCAAAATGATCCGGAGTTGATAAGAGAACTAGTAAATAAATAAATTTTATATTATCAACACCATTTAAAAATAAAATTGCTAAGTTGTCATTACGACTACTCAAATTTTAGTCTATTCCGTGGAATTAAAGGTAAGCCCTCATATAGGGGTAGTATTGAATGCGGAGAACGGGTAAGGCTTCCATGTTCAAGTATGTTTATTAATGCACTGAGTATTTAAGTAAAACAATGGGTTAAGTTTGTTTTTGGATGTCCACGGGTATGCATGCATCCGCCCTCTCACGGCGGTAACGCGGATTCGAATTCCGCAGGGAGCGATTTATTTAGGGCCCCGGGGACGGGGACGAGGTGTCGCTCTCGATAATGCGTCCTCCATATATTTTACAGCAAAACCTTGGATCTCAGCTGTAACACCTAATGCTTTTTGCTTATCTGTGGGTTCATTTTGCTGATATGCGGAATCTATGTCAGTGTAATAATTAGCTTTACTTGATGAAGTACTGGCGGTGGAGGAAAACCCCGGCTCTGCTTTTCGAGTATCCCTTAAAACCCCCGTTTCCTTGTTGTGAATAATCTGATTTAGATTAAACTTCCCGTCTTTGGTTAGAGATTTACCACAGCTAACCAGAAGTGATCCGCACATATCCTTGAAGTGTTTGCTGCTTTGTTCCCGTGCAGCGATTGTAGCAATCTTAAACATCAGATCTGCAAACAAGCGCAATTGATCATTTTTAGGATTTTCTATTGATTCACCCAAGCGACTTAACACCGTTTTTAACTGCTCTATAGCCTCATCCACATCCTTTGCATGTCCGAGTTCATAAAATTTACCTATACCACGCTTGGCTTTATTTGCTTCTCTCTTATTTACATATTCATTAATTATTGCATTTAAATTGTCCGATAATTGCTTTGTTTTTTCTTTATCAAAAAAATCACCCCACGCTTTATCCTTACTCTTATCTTGACGCGGTTCCATGTGCTTTCCTCCTCTATGTATTTTTATATCTTTATATATTTTAACATATTACTAGGAATGATTGCGGTGTTAAAAAATACAGCTTATTGAAAATTTTATTTATTATAGAATGACTTACACCACTCTACTTTACCTGCTTGGCCTGGCCCATTATAGACCTTCACAATCACCTTACTAATCTTATACTTGTCAATTTCCGCTTGATTCTTAAGTATATTTTCCAGGAACCACACAGCTAATTCTTCAATCGTTATATTCTTAACCGGCAATACAACAACATCATTTTTCAAAAAAGGCATTTTTTGTTGATTAAAATGTGCAATCCAATAGTCTTCTTGTTCTTCTAATGTTAAGTATGGAGAGTTCTTAGGTAACAGCAAATGTCGATCGAGTAACTCACATAAACCCAGCAATTTTTGCTTGAAATGTCGATAGTCGAATGTTAAGCCATTATGTTCAACGATGGTTTGCAAGGCGAGGCTGACATAATAATTATGGCCATGTAAATGTTCGCGTTCTGTTGCGGAAAAAATAGTAAAATGTCCGGCAGAAAAGCTGCATTCTTCTTTTTGAATTTCAATTGTGGTTAAGCGCGACATCGTTTTGTTTTCTCCCCGATTTTTTATTTTGTTTTGAAATTGTACATTGTGTTAGAGTTTTTGTCTCCTTTTCGGCATATTTTTCTGGATTGCTTCGGCCAAGCGCTGCGCGCCCTCGCAATGACGAGCGGTTTTAAAGCGCCATCCGTCGATCAGACCACTCAAAACCCGAAAGTGGACAAGTAAGCGCTTTTGCAAGCGCCATTACCTTAATCCGTTCGCCCATTTCAGTTGGGAAGGTGAGTTGTTTAATCGTTTGATGTAAATGAAAACGTTCAACTTCATTGAGATTTACTTCCGCCTGTTCGATGTACGGTATCAAATCATTTGCCAGTAAAAAAGTAGCTTGTGTTGTATAACCTAAGAGTGTGCAAGCATTTTCGGTCGAAATTTCTGCAACACGCGTAAAATCAACATGCGCCGTGATATCTTGAAATCCAGGGCGTGCTAATACATTTTCATGATGTTGGTGTTGATAAAAAGCCGTGAGCGTGCCCTGGTTTCGTTTAGGATGATAGTATTCACTTTGTCCATATCCATAATCAGAAAAAAGAATAACACCTTGCGATAATGATTGAATAACGCTTTGTAAAAATGGCGTCAATTTTAAATTTATTTCAGATGTATAATGATCCGGTAAATCATAAGTGTCACATAAGGTGGATATTATTTTTTTCAATTCAAAATCAGGCACTGCTTCTTCAAAAATAAATTCATTATTTTTGAATGCAACCATCCGTTCTTTTATTTCATGATTTTTAATTGTAAAACAACGCACAGGTAAGGCATCGAGTACTTCATTTGCAATGATGATTCCTTTAAATTCATGAGGTAATTGATCAAGCCAAATCATATGATCTAGAAGTTGCGGACAGTTTAATTGAAAGAATTTTTTTTGTTTTTGACGTAAGTTTAAATTTTTTTCGTATAAATAATATTGAACGCTGATACCAAACTCTTTTAATGCGAGCAGTAAATCTTTAGCAAAATGTCCTGTGCCTGGCCCAAGCTCTAGCACTTGGTAAACTGGAAAAGACTTGAAAATTTCTCTTAATTGATGTGCAAAACATCTCGCAAACAAGGGGCTTGTGACAGGCGCTGTGGTGAAATCACCTTGTTTTCCAATATCAAAGGTAGGCTGGTTGTAATACCCCCATTCAGGATGATAAAGCGCAAGTTCCATAAAATATTCGAACGAAATACACCCATTGTGCCTTTCAATTTCTTGTTGAATCGTTGTTTTTAAGAAGTTAGAAGATATTTTCATATATGTTTATAATAACTAAAAATAAGGAACCCATTATGCAAAAAAACCCGCTGGCAAATAAAGTAGCCCTCATTACAGGTGCGGCCCGTCGTGTAGGTGCAGAAATTGCAAAAATCTTACATCACGCTGGCATGAATATTGCATTGCATTATAACATTTCCGAAGATGAAGCTTTGCATCTTTGCGAAGAATTTAATCAAAAACGTGACCATTCCGCAATAGCCATACGAGCCGATCTTCAAGAGCCAGAAAGCGAAAAATCCCTCATTATGCAAGCAGCAGAAGAATGGAAGCGGCTTGATGTCCTTGTCAATAATGCTTCACGTTTTTATAAAACGGCATTTAGTAAAGTCACCGCTTATGCATGGGATGACTTAATGAATAGTAACTTAAAAGCGCCGTTTTTTTTATCTCAAGCTGCAGCCCCATTCCTCGCGGTCAATCAAGGGGCCATTATCAACATTGTTGATATTCACGGCGAACGCCCACTGCGTGATTATTCTGTTTATTGCATTTCAAAGGGTGGATTGATTGTACTGACGAGGATGCTCGCTAAAGAATTAGCGCCGCTTGTTCGAGTGAATGCCATTGCACCTGGTGCAATTTTATGGCCAGAAGGTGAAAATACGTTGCTTGAAGAAGAAAAGCAAAAAATTATTGATCAAACTTTATTGCAACGTTCAGGAACGCCTGCGGATATTGCAACAGCTGTGTTATATTTTGTGCGAGATGCAACTTATGTGACGGGCCAAGTGTTAAATGTCGATGGCGGTAGAATTATTGCTTAATGAGCGATTCCCGCTCTTGATGGCGGTTTAAAAAAGTATGTTCATATTAACTTCAGGAACGCACATCCATGTGCTCGGTGCTTTATGCCATCCTGGCCACGACGTCCTTCAGTTAATATGAACATACTTTTTTAAACCGCCATCAAGAGCAGGCTTAATGGTTGAGGGCGAATATGCCTTTTTTTCGTACTATATGGGGATCATCATATCGGACGAAGCGCTTTCCAAATTATTGGGATGTGCTTGCGTTATTTTTTGTGCTCGCTGTCATTACTTTTTTTGCATGGAATGCAAAGGAGATGGCGACGCCTTATCAAATTGGCGAACAAATGCCAATTTCTCTCAATCCTAAGCTTTTGCCCTTTTATGCTGGTCGTACCGTAATGCGTATGTTGATTGCTCTTTTCATTTCATTAATTTCTACTTTTATTTTTGGGACGTGGGCAGCAAAAAGCAAACGTGCTGAACGCATCATTATTCCAGCCATTGATGTTTTACAATCTGTACCCATTCTTGGTTTTTTGTCGGTGACGATTGCTTTATTTATTGCTTTATTTCCGGGAAGTTTGCTGGGTCCTGAGTGTGCTGCTGTTTTTGCAATTTTTACCTCTCAGGCTTGGAACATGATTTTTGTATTTTATCAAACCATACGTGCAATTCCTGCTGATTTAGAAGATACAGCCCGCATGTTTCATCTCTCTGCTTGGCAGCGTTTCTGGCGGATTGAAGTGCCACATGCTATGCCCGGGCTTTTATGGAATGCAATGGCATCAATGTCGGCCGGATGGTTTTTTGTTGTGGCTGCAGAAGCCATCACTGTTTCTAATCAAGAAATTTTATTGCCAGGGATTGGATCATTCATCGCGGTTGCTATTCAAGCCGCCAACATGAAAGCAATTGGTTATGCTGTTTTAACCATGTTCATCGTGATTTTGATTTATGATCAACTTTTATTTAGGCCGCTTGTTGCCTGGGCAGAAAAATTTAAACCTGATGAACAAACACCTGAAAAACCAATTGAATCATGGGTCGTCAATTTATTTCGTCGCACCAATCTCATGCGCGACTTTGGTGTGAAATTAACTAATCTGTTTAATTCATTTGTAAATATTAAAACATTTCATTCATCGCTTGATCAAACGACACGCGCTTCTCTTCGTTCTCATTGGTGGGTGGGGCTTTTCTGGGATGGATTAACCATTTTATTGGGTGTGAGCGCTTTTCTTTTTTTAGCTTATTATATTGCTCATAATTTTTCGCTGCGTGAAGTTGCTTACGTATTTTTATTGGGGATTGTAACAGCGGTTCGTATTTTTATTTTAATCCTATTATGTTCTTTGCTTTGGGTACCAATCGGAATTTGGGTTGGTCTTCGCCCCGGTGTTTCGCAAGTTGCTCAAGGAGTAGCACAAATTCTTGCAGCGTTTCCTGCTAATCTTCTTTATCCGTTTATTGTGATGTTTATTATTCGTTATCAATTAAACCCGAACATTTGGCTTTCACCACTCATGATATTAGGATCACAATGGTATATTTTATTTAACGTGATTGCAGGGGCCACGGTTGTTCCAAAAGAATTATTACGCGTTGCAGATAATTTAGGTGTATTTGGTTTTTTGCGTTCAAAACGCGTGTTGTTGCCAAGTATTTTCCCTTATTACATCACGGGTGCCATTACTGCAGCTGGAGGGGCTTGGAATGCAAGTATCGTTGCAGAAGTTGTGAGTTGGGGGCATGAAAAATTAATTGCTGTTGGGCTTGGATCCTATATCACCAAGTATACAATGTCGGGTGATTTTGCGCGTATCGTACTGGGTATTAGTGTAATGTGTCTTTTTGTGATTGTGATTAATCGCCTGGTTTGGCAACCCCTTTATGCTTATGCTGAAAGTCGATACTTATTAGAATAAACGGTGAACCATGTCTGAAGTCATTATTGAAACAGTGAATGTTCAAAAGTGTTTTAAAACGGGTGATCGTCAAGAACGCCTTGTTTTGGATAGCATTAATTTCAAAATGTACGAAGGCGAAATTATTGCTGTCTTGGGTAAATCTGGTTCGGGAAAATCAACGTTGCTTCGCATTCTTTCTGGGCTAACAGCACCAAGCGGTGGAACAGTATTTTATCGTGGTCAAGCCGTTAATAATCCTGTGCGTGGAATAGGGATGGTTTTTCAAACTTTTGCGCTTTTACCGTGGCTTACTGTTTTGCAAAATGTGGAATTAGGGCTTGAAGCATTAGGTATTGCGAAAGTAGAACGCCATGAGCGTGCTTTAAAAGCAATAGATATGATCGGTCTTGATGGTTTTGAAACAGCTTTACCCAAAGAACTTTCTGGTGGCATGCGTCAACGTGTGGGTTTTGCGCGCGCATTGGTTGTAAACCCTGATGTACTCATGATGGATGAACCCTTTTCAGCATTAGATGTGTTGACAGCGGATAATTTAAAAAGCGATTTACTTGATTTATGGCAAAGTAAAAAAACAGGATTAAATGCGATTTTATTTGTCACACATAGCATTGAAGAAGCCATTGCAATGGCGGATCGTGTCATTGTTTTTAGTGCAGATCCTGGTTCCATTCGTTCAGAATTAAAAATCACACTTCCATTTCCGCGTAGTGATATTGATCCGCGTTTTCGCAATCAGGTTGATCGTATCTACACCTTAATGACAACAGAGCCTCAAGAAGAAAAAATTCAAGAAGGCATGATTGATTTGGGTTATCGCTTACCGGAAGCAAGTGTTTCTGAAGTAACGGGTTTATTGGAAATATTAAATGCACCAGAGCATCAAGGAAAAATGGATTTGCCAGATCTCTCCAATACACTGATGTTGGATATTGATAATTTATTTCCATTAACGGAGCTCTTACAAATTTTGCGGTTTGCTAGAGTTTCCGCCGGGGACATCACGATTACTGATCAAGGTACTGCATTTGTTGAGGCGGATATTTTAGAGCGAAAAAAAATCTTTTCTATTCATTTAAAAAAATATGTTCCGCTTGCTCGTTATATTTATGATCAATTGGTGCGCCATCCACACCATCGTGCACTTGAAGAAAATTTTCTTTCTTTGCTTGAAGATTATTTTTCTGAAAATGAAGCAGAGCGTGTTTTGCGTACGGTGATTGAGTGGGGTCGATATGCAGAATTATTTGCCTACGATTATAATGCAGGAGTGCTCAGTTTAGAAAATCCGCATTAATGATCCCTTAATAAATTGCTTTTAGAATATCTTAAATAATGACCATTAAGAGACCTTTCATGCAAAGAAACGAGCCAAAAAAAAGAAAACTATCGGACGCTCAAGATCAGCAGGTGGACGAGCAGGTGGCAGATTCTTCTACTACGGACTGGGGTTCGTACAAGACTATGCTAGATTTATTCAGTGTTCAGGGTAGTGAACCTCCTGCCCCGGATTCAAGCGTGCCTCTGGATGCAGAAGTTTTAACGGAGAGCGAGAGTCCTTTGACTGAAAATCACGCAGAGGAAAACTTACATACGATTGAAGAATGGGATAACCGTCTCGTTTTTTATCAAGGCCCAAATACGATACAGGTTTTTTTGTTGAAGAGCCTTTCAGAGAGACTTAAATCAATTTTTACTGCCTTTTTAAGCGAAATGATAAATTCACAGCAACCCCAACCAAGCTATATCTTACCGGTTCCAGTTTTACAGATTGATAAGGATCATGCGAATCAGGTGCTTGATTCTGTGAGGAACTACAAAGGTGAGAATACCAAAGGACCAGTTAATAATAAAACGATCGGGGATGGAAATAGAGAAATATTACAATACTTGCCTAGCGCATTTAACATGGTACAAACAAATTCCAAGCTTGAATTTCATGATAATAAAAAATTTAACCAGATATTGATGCGTTTGGTTGGTTCAAGGAATGGGAATTCAACGTTCAAATCTGGTGTTCTTAATTTAGATTCTATTGTCACTTATTCATCGGGTGAAGATGATAATAAGGCAATGCGCCAATACAAAGAGCTTTTTACGCTCATTGATGCTGCAGAAGAAATTACGCAAGCGTTAAATACGATATTAGCTAGTGAGTCAAGCAGAAAGGATAGAAGCAATAGAGAAAAAATGAATCGAAACGATTTTATCATTTTTCCTGAAGAATCAGCATCTCCTACTTATATCAGGATTGTGTATCCTCAAGATCGGCTCAATTCTGTAAAAGAGCTTGTACAAAAAACATGGCAGACATTTTCTAAACAATTTCCCGAGCAAAATAACCATCCTCAAGAAGACACGAATGAAGTAGCTCAGCCTGCGTTCCCTCCACAAGTTCAGGATATGCCTGAGAATGCGCAAAGCGCTATACCGAGCATTTATAATGAAAACGTTATTCGAGACGCGTGCTATGCAAGCCCCCCCAAAGAAATAGACAATGAGGAGGCCCTTGAAGAATACCTTGATCATCTTCTGTCAAGGTAGCAAATTCGAGCGGCCATTCACTTGAGTGGTGCCATTTGTATGCACAATTGAGATTGTATAATCGGTTTGATTTTGTACCAACCACCCTGCTTGTATCCAAGCGTTTATCATTGCATTGACTTGATCTATTGGTGTTGCGGTTTGTTGTGCAGGTGTTGGGGTGGTTGTATCAGCGGCTTTTGCTTGTTCTTGTGTATAAGCTGTGCTCAATTGTTCAATGATTTCAGGCGGTAAGCCTAGCGTATTGAGTTGAGCAGAAAAATCTGCCGGTGATAATTTCTGATCGTGTAAGCTCATGATTTGAAGTGTTGTTGGCAGATCAACCTGGCCTTGTTGCAAAAGTTCGCTTACTTTTTGATTGAGAAGATTAATACTTGCAGGTGTCGCTGACAATTGTTGTGGTGGTAAAAAGTAGAGAGCTACGCGCTGCATCAAGGCAACGGGAATTTTAATATTAATGTTGACTTGAGCCTTGTTGATGATGTCTTGATAAGTAGCTGGTAATGGCGTATTCGCAGGCCAAGATGCTTGAAGCGATGCAGTTGTTGTGCCATCAGAGGCTGGTAAAGTTAAATTGCCCATTGCTGTGCTTGTTGGTGTAATGATTTTAGCAACGCTATTTTCAATTTGCATTGCAGTGTTATTGTCAGGTGTGATTTCTTGTGCGGTGATCATTTTAATTTGATTGATCAATGTTGCAAGTGCTTGCGCATTAAGCTGATTCACATCAATTTGTAATGTTGCAGGCGCGCTTATAGAAAAAGGGATAACTGGTGCATTCAACTGAGCGAGCGTTGTTTTGTGTATTGCATTGAAAAAATTATTTTGAACAGCAGTTGTATTGGAAAAATTAAGATTTTGTAAAGAGAACATGGTTTGATTGGATTGAGCGATGAGAACAGACGGAATGGAAACGGTTACAGTTCCTGTTCTTATGCCTGTTGCATCAAGTGTTGTATCAGTAGTTTGTGTCATTGTTTGAATTGATAATTGAAGATTTGCAATTGGGCTAGCATTACCACCCGCAACAGTCATTGCGCCAATGCTGTAATTTGTTTTAATGTTTTGTATTTCATCATTAGCCATATTGAAATACATTTCGCCATTTAAACCTTGCCAGTCAATCGTGCCTAACCCTTGAGCGATAAGGGTGAGGGGCGGTACAGTCACTTGAGTGTTATAACGATCATTGAAGTAGGCAATGGAATAAATATTCATGAGATAAGGGGCGGGTTTGCTGGGATCAAGCATCGGTTTGAGTGCATCCGGAATAGGGATAGTGCATTGTATAGTGCCCAAGGCAAATATTGTTTTATTTTGAGTCGTATCCTTAACAAAAGGACCATGAGAAACGGTTTGAGTGATGGTCACTTCAACAGGTTGAGCGGGGGTGGATGGGGTAGCTTCCGGGATGGTTGAGCTAATTTTTAGCGTAATAGTGGATTGGCGCCAGCCGGTACGATAATCCAGTACATCAATTTTAAGCTGATTAACTTGCTTTGCATTCAAGTAAGAGATCAGTTCTAGATAGTCTTTTTTAAAAATTATACCGTCAATCCATGGAATTAAACCCACAATAATAAGAAGAATGATCAAAATAACCGCAGTTATTTTTATTTTTCTCATGGGAGCGCTCTCATTTATGCGGAAGTCTACTTCTATCATCCCGTATGTAATGAGGCGCGTCAATTGGGGGAATATTTTGACTTACGCTTGGATCAGAATATTGTACCGGGACATGATAACTTCTCGCCCACCAACCGTGATGTGGCATGATCCACCAAAAATTTTACCCGGATACATGTTGCCATGGAATGGCGCCTGGCAAACATAAAGTGTACGTCCATTTTCATACCCAGCTTGAATAGCATCGGGCGGAATATAACCCGCATTTGCAGCGACCCAAGCAGTTCCCTCTGATGTTTCTAATATTTCATAATGTGGGAGTGCCAATTCATCGCCATTAAAACCAATATAGCATCGACCGTCAATGAAGCGGCCAGGATACATGCCACCATGATAAGGTGCACGACAGATATAAAATTCAGTATCTGAATCGGTGATTCCACCACCAATAATGGCTGTTTCTGGCAAAGGGTGATTGATGATAATGGTGGTCCAGTGTGGGTGTCTCATGAAGTGGTGCGCTGGGACCATGTGTGGATGTACGACCGGCATAGGGTGTCTTTCCCATCCTCGCTCATGGAAGGCGTAAGCTGACGAGATAAAACCAAGTGCAAATAGAGATAGGATGGTCGTGATGGATATTCTAGATTTCATGTTATTTCCTCGTTGAAGGCGTCAATATGTACTATTTTTTGTACATTTTACCGGAATTCGTATAGATAACAATAGGGAATGTTGACCATTCACTGGCAGCATATTGATTTGACGAAGCACCTGACGTGTCATCAACGCTGCACTAGTGCGCAACAAGCTTGCCCCGTTATGTTTTTAAACGGGGTGCGGAGTGACACAAAAAAATAAGATTTTTAACTCACTGGTACGTTATATAAGCGTGCAAGGTTGAGAAGGTGAGTGGTAAATGTTTCGGCGGCAAACACAAAGCTATCGACATAAGTCCGTTCTTCTGATGTTAAAAGTTGAGCGTATTGTTCCAAGTCTTCCTTTAAAGATTTTAATGGAAGGATGTGGATGGGCTGTTGTTGGGGCTCACCTGTTTCAATCGCATTCACTAATATTTTTAAGGAAGCTAGTACAGTTTCATTAAATGTTTTTAGTAAGGCAGAGCTGATGACGCCTTGGTGTTTGATATGTGAGATGGTTTGATGCATAAGGCTCACGGCTCTTAACATTTCTTTTTCGCAATGAAGAGACTGCAAAAAGTGAGCGGGATCAAAGATATCTCCTAATGGTTCTCGTTTTGCTTCTTTGGCAAGTAGCCGTTGTTTGGAAAGAGTTTGAATAATAATTTCATCTAATTCTTCATGTTGTGAGGGTTGCTGAGAAGGCTGATCAGCAAACTTAACACAAGTCGCAAAATATTGGCTCAATTGTTCTAGTGTTTGTGCTTGGGTACGTCGTAAGTGACTGCGAGCATGAATAGGCATCACAAATTGTGAGATGAGTGTAGCAATTAAAATGCCAATACTGATTTCAAAAAATCGTGTGCCTGCAAGAAATAAGGTTGGGGAAGCGCTAAGTAAAATCACAGCAGTTGTTGCGGCACCCAACGTTCCTGCATAACTGATGTTTTCTTTGGTTGTTGCAAGATAGCTAAAAATCAGACTAGATAAGCCAACGGTCAACGTGGTGATGAGGTTAGTATGTCCGAAAAAAACTAATGCAATCACAGCAAAAAGACAGCCAACAACGGTACCCAAAAACCGAAGATAAGCTTTGTAGATGACGCTTCCAACATAAATTTGGCTGCACATGACAACGATAATACTCATGACAATCCAAGGGCTTGCTGGGAGTTTAAATAAATAAGCAAGCGCAATAGTGATTAATGCGCCAATCATACATGCAATGGCTGTTTTAATGCTATGGATGAGCGGTTCAACTTTGAGCATGAGCCTTAATGTAGGCATGGGGATTTAAGGTTTCAATAAGCATCAGATGGTTAGAATATAGCAAATTTGATGTCCCACACAAGTTTCTAACACATGAAAGAGGATGAGTGGATGAAAAGATCGTTTGGATTAAAGGAAGCCGCCGCTTCTAAAAATAAAAAACGGCATGTTGATGATGAAGTCTCTTCGGGCGATGAAATTGTCGAAACACAACAGGCAGTTGTAGACTTGTTTGAGCAAAAGCGTACCTCTTTACTAGAGGTGTATAAACCCATCTTATTAAGTTCAACACCGACTGGTAGGTCTTATGAATTAGGGATACTAGAACAAACTTGCTGTAACTATCTCTCCATTTTAGGGTGGTTTGATAAAGATAAAGTAAGATTTCACACTTCTGAAAACAAAAACAAAATGGGTGTAGAAATTACATCCATTAATTATAACCCGAATACTTTTAAAGCACATGCTGAAAAAATTATTCCGGTGATTACTAATGAGAATATTAAATTCAATGTTGTTACACAGTCTAATGTTGATCAGCAATCTAAAGCGATGAGCATATTAGAGCTTGAATTTGACCATCCTCTCACCAAAGAAGAGTTCCAAAAAATATTTGGTCGCCTCGCATTTATTCACCATTTGATCAAGGATGGAATTATTAATAAAAAGCAAGTCGCTAACTTCGTTGTAAATTTAAGACGAGGTGAAGATATCGTACTTAAACTGATTAATCACCTTGTATCACTTAAGGATTTTAATAAATTACAATTACTAGATGAAGCGCTGCCTGAGACAATACGCCAACAATTAAGTGAAGAGTATTCAAGTCAGGCTTTACAGGGTTTTGAGCGATTGGTCCCCTTTAAAAGAGCAATATCAAAATTTATAAATTCATCTTCTAAAACAACTTATCTTCAAAATTTTTTTCGTGTATTTAGCGAGGAGATCACATTTCAGCGTGGGAGAGGGCCGAATGAAATTAATATATCGACTGAATTTTATTATAAAAATAAAAATATTTCACGCTCTTACACACTAAAGCCTAATTTTTATCGTGGTGTGATGCAGGTTTTTTCAATGCTTAATCCTGATGCAAATGAATTTCAATTTAAGTGTCTAGATAACATTTCTGTCGATCAAGATCCATCCACGATAATGAGGGTTCTTGTTCTTAAATATCCAGAAAAATTCTCCCTCATGGATTTACAAAGGATGCTTACTCGTTCTATGTGGTTAAGGAAAATTGGAGCAAAACCACTTGGTTGTGGTCAAAGTCATGCGAGCTCCATCATAGAATGCATAAATGATTTAGCGGAGGGAGATAATCTTGTGACCAATATAGAAATGAAATTGAACCTCCCTCTTCATCAGCGATTTAGTCAATTTCCTCTAATCAATATTAATGAAGCTGTTAACGATCAATTATTATCTACTTCTGCAGCAGCACCGCCACAAGTCGAACAGCAAAATAATAATGAAGCAATATTCTTTTTACCACTTGGTGGTTTTGAGGCAGTTCAACAATTAGGACTCTTTCCTGCTGTTGATGATACTCAAAGAGAAAATGATTTATTTTTTGATACTCAAGCAGGAGATGCTTTTCTGCGCTCCATCTCCTCAGTATTTGGACCAGGAGGGGATAATGCCTAAAAGAAATTACGAAGAGATTGAAAATAAAACCGCAACAGAAAATAGTAGTTTTGATCATGTTGTGACTTCTTCTCAAAGTGATCCAGATTTTCAGAGCATTTTAGAATTTTTACAAAACGAAAATGCTAATGTAGAAGAATTAAATCAGTTGTTGCATCCGCCAAATACACAGCCTGATGGCAGTGCTCAACCTGATAGCTTTTCGTTCGATCAAGAATCGCAAGTGCAACTGCCTGAAGCAGAATTAGATACCCCGCTCGCAGACTCTGATGATGAGATTATTGAAACTCCGCACCCCATCCCCGATTCGTTCGACGAAATGTGTGCATTCATACGAAGCGCATATCAACCTCTATTATTAGATCAAATACAGCCAAACGAGAGGGCAATTGAAAAATTAATAAAAATAGCAGAAAAAACTTGCATTTCATATCTCTCCTTTTTAAGGATTTTTGATAAAGATGAAATAAGATTTCACTTTTCTCAAGACCAAAATGAAATTGGCGTAGAGATTAAAAATGTTAGTCTGGATAGAGTACAGGCTATTAAAAAGGCTGCAAAAAAACTTATTCCGGCTATTATCAATAGCAATGATAATGATATCCAGTTTAAGACCACAAGCTTGGATGTTCATAATCAGCAATCTGGACGTACGGACATATTATGGCTTACATTTAAAAATCTTCATTCTCAAAACGAGTTCCAAAAAATATTTGGTCGCCTCGCGTTTATTTATCAGTTGGTAAAGAAAGGGATTATCCTAAAACGGGATCTTGCTAAATTCATAAAAAATTTACAAACAAAAAATGACGATATCGTGCTTATATTGCTTAATCACCTTGAGTCACTTAAGGATTTTAATAAATTACAATTACTAGATGTAGCACTACCAGAGATAATAACCAAAAAATTAAATGGAAATTACCCGAGTCGGGTTTCACCTGGTTTTGAGCGACTGCGTACTACGCAAGAGGCAAGAGCAAAATTATCGCCGCCTTCTTCTTCGAATGAGCAAGAACGCCTTCGTTCTCTTGATGCATATGTTGGATATTTACGAAGCATCCGCTTGTTTCCCAGTATGGGGCATAATGAAAATGAGCCCACTGTGCGGAATCCACCATCTCCCAAAAAAATATGAGGCTTAATTAATGGACACTAGAAAAAGAAAATTTCCTTATGTAATAGATCTTAGTAAAGAAGATAACACTTCACTTGGCCATGAAAACTCTTCTGGCGATGTGCGTGCATCTCTACTCAATGCTTATCAATCTCTATTGTTAGTGAACCCAACGCCGAATGAAGAAGCAGTTAAGGAATTAAAAAAGATAAATAAAGACACCTGTACGCAATATCTTTATGTTCTTTTTCCATCTTTTTCTATAGAGAATTTAAAATTTTACGTCACTCCGAATGGCATTGGGATAGAGATTAAAAATAATTCTACGCATGTTAGTTATTTTGCAAAAGCTGCACTAAAACTTATTTCGATGATTACCGGTAGAGATGATATTACATTCACATTCAATGAGGGGTCGTTAGTTGAGGGTAAGATCATATTGCTATTTACATTTACCAATCCAATGCTGTCCCCTCAAAACGAATTACAAAATATATTTGGTCGTCTTGCATTGATTCAGCACATAGTCATGAAAAAGCTCCTAAGGTGGTCGGATGTCGCTGAGCTCCTCAAGAGCTTAAAGTCAGATGAAGATATTGTGATTAAACTTATTGACCGTATCATATCAATTTGGGATTCGAACAGGCTGAATGAGTTAGAAAAAAGGCTGCCCCAGATCATACTTCAAATGTTAAACGGAGATTATTCATATCAGTTGTCGCCGGTGTTTGAGGGATTGCCTACTGCGAAAAATGCGATATTAGAATTTCAAACTTTATCGGATCAGAGTCAAAAAAATATTCTTAAGCCATTTTTTCATGTGTTTGAATCGCGCAACATCTATCATTATGGTTCAAATCCAAATGAAATATATGTATGCAACATTGCTTCTTCTTACGCCAATTCAACTAGTTTTTTACGTTATTTAAAGCTTTTATTTTCGATCGTTAATCCTAAAGTGACGGATCAATTCCAGTTTGGGGTACTTAAGAAGCAGTCTCCTGCTCTTTCTGTTCTCATGCTGAAATATCAAGAAGGGAAGTTGGAGCAATTAATCGAAGCCCTTGCCCGTTCTGTATGGTTATGCAGTCAGGGGCCAAAATATGGTCGTACCAAAAGAATACTTGGCTATCTAAAAGCATTAAAGCTAGAGCAAGAGCTTATTCCAACGATAGAAAAGGGAGAGGGTTGTCGACTCTATCTTCCCACTATCATCATCACGTCCTCAACTGAAACTGAACCATTATTATCTATTTCTCGTGGAGTGCAGGTTGTTCCTCAGCAAGATTACTCGGGGTCGACAAGTTTTATAGAGCAAACTCTCTCCTCTATTCCATCAGAGATTGACCATGCACCACCCACAATAGAAACCCAGCGTGCTGGTCATGATCCATTCTTATTTATTTCTCATGAAGAAGTACCGCGGGCTGAAGATACAGCAACGCCATTTTTCTTCCCAGAGCTTGATGATTCGAATGCAGTTCAACAATTTGGACTTTTTCCCGCCAACGTTGGAAGTGAAAATGATGATGATGATCTTCTGCGTTTTCTCTCGTCTGAGGGTTTAGATCGTCTGGGCCCAAATAATTAGTCGTGAGCCTGGGCATGGGGATTTAAGGTTTTAATAAGCATCAAATGGTTAGAATATAGCAAATTTGATGCCCCACACAAGTTACTAACACATGAAAGAGGATGAGTGGATGAAAAGATCGTTCGGATCACAAGCAGGCGTCGCTTTCAAAAAACCGCATGTTGATGCTGCTGGTTCACAAGACATAGGTGAAGTCCCCCTGAGTGATGAGATCGTTGAGATTATTGAAATACAACCATCAATCGAAGAGTTGCTTGACCAAAAGCGTACATCTCTACTGGAGAAGTATGAATCCATATTGTTAGATTCCACACCGACTCAAGAGGCTTATGATTTAGACATCAGTCAAAATGTTTGCGCTTCGTATCTCTCCACTTTTATGAATTTTGATAAAGATGAAGTAATGTTTCACACCTTTCAAAATGAAAATAAAATCGGCGTAAAGATTCTATCCCTTCATGCTCAATCAAATCGTTTTGAAAGTGCTGCAGAAAAAATTATACCGGTGATCACTAATGGAAAGGAGATAAAATTCAAGGTTATTCCGACTGATGTCGATCAGGAATCTTTAGAGTTTGAATTTGAAAATCCTCCCACCCCAGAAGAGTTAAAAAGTGTATTTGGTCGCCTCGCATTTATTTACCATGTGATGACGGATGGAATTATCAAAAGAAAGCAAGTCGCTGACATCGTAATGAATTTAAGACGAGGTCAAGATATTGTGCGTATCCTGATTGATTACCTTGTCTCTCTTAGGGATTTGAATAAATTACAAGCATTGGATGAAACGCTACCTGATATAATAAGCCAAAAATTAAATGGAGATTATTCAAGCCAAGCTTTACCGGGTTTTGAGCGACTGCCCACTTTGGAAGTGGCAAGATTAAAATTTATAAGTTCATCTTCTCAAACAGTTTATCTCCGAGATTTTTCTCGTGTGTTTGGCGAGGTAACATTTCAGTATGGAATAGCGCCGGATGAAATTAATATATCGACAATATTTAGGTACTCGGGAACAGATTTTTCACGCTCTAACTTACTAAACCCTAATTTTAATGATGGTGTCATGCGTGTTTTTTCAATTCTTAATCTTGACGTGATAAATAAATTTCAAAATAAATTTCAGTTTAAGCGTCTTGAGAATATTGCCACTGATCAACAAGATCCATCCAAGAAAACGATGGTCCTTGTTCTCAAATATCCAGAAGAATGTTCCCAGGATGATTTAAAAAATATGTTTACTCGTTCAGTATGGTTAAGAAAGATTGGAGCAAAACCACCTGGTCGTGGTTGTGGTCGTGCCGGCCTCATCATAAAATGTATAAATGATTTAAAGCTGGGAGAGAATCTTGTGACCAATATAGAAGTGGAATTGAGACTCCCGCATGCTGAGCAATTTCAGCAATTTCCTCAAATAGAAATCAAGGGTGCGATTAACGATCAATCATTATCTACTTCTTTTGAAGAAGTGCAGTCTGGTGTTGTCCAGACAATTGCAGCGCAAGATCATCAATCGCCGTATTCTCTCTCCCAAGATGAGACATCATTCTTTCTAGCGCCTGGTAGTTCGGAGGCAGTTCAACGATCAGGACTCTTTCCCGTTCAAAATGTTGAAGAGGATTTTCCGCGTCTGGAGGATGAAGAGAATTTTCTGCACTTTCTCCCCCCAATCTATGGACGAGGAAAAGATAATGGAAACTAGAAAAAGAAAATTTCCTGATGAAATAATAGATGTTAAGGTTAATGGTGAAGGTGAAGATAACATTTCACTTAGCCATGAAAACCCTCCTAGCGATGTGCGTGCATCTCTACTCAATGCTTATCAACCTCTATTGTTAAAGAACCGGACGCCGAACGAAGAAGCAATTAAGCAATTAAAAATGATAAAAGAAGAGACTTGCAGACAATATCTTCATGCGCTTTTTGTATCTTTTTGTATAGAGAATCTAAAATTTTATGGTCCCAATGCAAACAGTATTGGCGTAGAAATTAAAAATAATTCAACTGAAGTGAAACATATTATAAATGCTGCAACAAAACTTATTCCGCTTGTAGCGCATAGAAATGATTTGACATTAAAAATAGAAGAGGTTGGTGATCAGCAATCTAACCCCATGAAAAAATTCAGGTTGCTGTGTACATTTCCCAACCCGCATTCTAAAGAAGAATTACAAAATATATTTGGTCGTCTTGCATTGATTCAGCGCATAGTCATGAAAAATCTTCTAAGGTGGGTGGATGTCGCTAAGCTTATGAAAGGCTTACAACCAAAAGAAGATATTGTGATTAAAATCATCGATTATATCGTAGCACTTGGGTATTTGAACCGATTAAATGAGCTAGAAAAAAACCTGCCCAATATCATACTCCAAATGTTAAATGGAGATTATTCATATCAGACTAAGTTATCGCCGGTGTTTGAACAACTACCTACCGCGGAAAAAGCGAGATCAACATTTAAAACTTTCGGAGAACTGACTCAAGAACTTATTTTTAAGCAGTTTTTTAATGTATTTAAATCAAATATATTTCAATTTGGTTCAAATCCAAATGAAATAAATATACTTAATATCACTCCTTCTTACATAAAGTCAGCTGGTTTTTTGAATCATTTAAAGCTTTTATTTTCGATTACTAATCCTCACTTGATAGATCAACTCCAGATGAAACTAGTTGAGAATACGCTTTCTCCTATCGTTATTCTGCGATATCAAGAAGGCCAATTGAAGACACTAATAGAAGCCCTTGCCCGTTCAGTATGGTTAAGCACGCAGGGAGCAAAACATGGTCGTGTCCAAAGAATATTTGGCTATCTAATAGAATCAATAAAGAAAGAGAAAGATTTTATTACAACGATAGAAACGAGAGAGCATTGTAAATTCTCATCAAATGCTATCACTATCATCATCAAGCCTTCAACTGAAGCTAAACCATTATTATCTGATTTGCATGAGGTGCTGGTTGTCCCTCAGCAAGATTACTCGGGGTCGACAAGTTTTATAAGGCAAACTCTCTTCTCAGCTCCATCAGGGTTTAAACAACCGTCTGCACCACCCACAATAGAAATCCCGACTGCTGATAACGATCCATTATTATCTGATTTTCATGAAGAAGAAGTGCCGCAGCCTGAAGTTGATACGGCAACACCATGTTTCTCCAGTGATGAGACAGTAGCATTCTCCCTAACACCTGCTGGTTCAGAGGCAGTTCAACAAGTCGGTCTCTTTCCCGCTAATGATGAACGCGATGAAGAGGATGTTCTGCGCTTTCTCTCGCCTGAGGGTTTGGATCATCTGGTTGGCCCAAATAAGTATATGTGAGGATAAAATGGCTGAATCTAGGAAAAGATCTTTTAAAGAATTTCAAGAAGATCAAGAAGATCAGTTACAAGAAGGTCAGTTATTTGATGAGTTATATCAGGAAGGATTTTTAGATGGTGTCCAGTTCTCAAAGCAAGACATGGAACCATATCAATTCGAGCGGAGGTCTGAGGAGGCGCAAAGCGCCGCTCCAAAGGATATACATCGAGATACGTGCGATGGGCGAACGGATGAACCATTACCAGAAGAACAGCGCAATACACCATCCCAGACATTACAAAACAATACAGTACCTCAGCCTACTGCGCTGCTATCAGAAAAATTATCTCCCAGGAAAGAAGCAATAAAACTATTTAATAACTATAAATTGGCTACTCAAAAAGAATATGTCAAAAGGTTAATTCAGGTATTTGATCCGTACATGACCATATTTCGTTATAAAGGGCCAAACGAAATAAACATACAAATTCCAGCGACCCGCTATGTATACCAAAAAGGATTTTTAAATACACTAGCAATCATTTTTCCGATTATTAATCCCGAAATGGGGCCAGAATTCCAGGTAAAACAGCCAGGGTATAATGTGGTTGATCCACAAGCGGAGTGGAACAACATCGTACTACAATATCCAGAAGGATTTTCTGAAAATAAATTAAAAGAAATGCTAGGCCGTTTTTTTGGGGTTGAACAATTTGCAATTAATAAGAGATATAGTGGCGGCAACAACCAAATAATAGCTTGTATACAAAAGTTAAATCCGAATGAAGATCTCATCCAGAAAATAATAGAATCGGCGCAGCTTCCCAATCGTGATTTATTTCAGTGTAATGTTGTTATTGAAACCCAAAACACCCCCAATAATAGTGAGTTACCACAAATCCCATTAGCGGAAGAAATATTGGATTTACCATTCGATAGTGATGAGCGTGCAGCCCTACTAAAAGAATACCAACCTTTACTATTAGATCCAGATACAGCAAGGTCTAACCAAGATGCAATTAAAATATTCTGCAAATTGGATGACGATGATTGTATTCAAAATCTTTCTGTTCTTCTTCTTTCCTTTGATAAAGACCAACTCATCTTTCACCAATTCGATAGTCAAAACAAAATAGGTATTGAAGTTAAAAATAATGGATCGATTGACCAAGTAAAGTGGCCGGTTAAAAAGGCTGCGAAATTACTGATTCCGCTTATTACAAATAAAAATGATATTAGTATAGATGTTCAAGCGAACTATACAAAACTCATATTAGAGTTGACATTTAACCATTCACTTTCCCCGGAGGAATTGCAAAATATAGTTGGTCGGTTTGTATTGATTCAGCAAATGATCAAGAAAAAATTGTTAGAACGACAATATGTCGTTGAATGCATCAAGAACTCACAAGCAAACGAAGATATTGTAGTTAAACTAATTGATAAAATAATAGCGCTTAAAAATCTAGGCAAATTACAAGTATTAGAATTAGGGAAATTGCTGCCTGAAATTATCGCCCAAAAATATTCAGATCAGCTCATTTTGTCTCCGGGTTTTACGCAAATGTTTATTGCGAAAAGCGCAATGATAGAATTTAAATATTTATCACTTAACGCCAAAAAAAATGCGCTTAGGAAGTTTTTTCATGTGTTTGATCAAGGAACAACTACATTTCAGTCTGGTTCAGGCCCGGAGATCAATATACTTCTGGGCTCTGCTTATGCATACAGTAATATTCTTTTAAATGATGTGATGACTGCAATGACTATTTTCTCGATTATTAATCCAAAAATGGGAAACAAATTTCAATTTAAGCGAGTCATCGAAGATATTCACACAAACCAACAAGCTCACGGGAAATCTGCAGTCATTGTTCTTAAGTATCCAGAAGGATTTCCACCAAATGAATTAAAAGAAATACTTGCTCGTGCTATATGGCTACAGCGGTTTGGAGGAATTAAACAAGGCCGCCCTGAAAAAGTAATAAACCATCTAACATCGTTAAAACCAGGAGAAGATATTATTGCTAAGGTCATCAGGGAAGAATCCATTGCTCCTTCTGGTCGATCTCTACCTACCATCAGTATCATGAATGCTCAAAATCAAGCGGAGCCTATTGATGCGATAGCGGTGCAAGCATTTTCGTTAGTTCCTGGTGCTTCTGCTGCAATTCAGCGCTCAGGCCTCTTTCCTGCTTCTGTCCCTCCCACGGATAAGGATAATAAGCAGGCCTTACAAGGCTATTTGCCAAAAAGTCCAGCTCCTCACTAAAAATATTACTCTGGGAACGAAATATTGTTTGCCCGAAATATGAATTTTTAATAGAATAGCGTCCTACTGCGGGGTGGAGCAGTCTGGTAGCTCGTCGGGCTCATAACCCGAAGGTCGTAGGTTCAAATCCTGCCCCCGCTACCAAATTTGATGTGTGAAAAATGTAACAAAACAAGAAGCCCCTTATGGGGTTTTTTGCTTATTACAGCTGATAAAAACGGAACCCCTGAATGGGTAGAGACATGAGAAAAATAGATCCAGCATTGTATGATCGTTTGAACCAATTAATGAGTTCAATGGGCTATGAATTGCTAGGCTATGAACTATCCTCATCAGGCGGGCAAAGTATGTTTCGCCTCTATATTGATCGGCAAAATGGCATCACACTGGATGATTGTCAGGCGGTCAGTCGCCAAGTTAGTGCGATGATGGATGTAGAAGATCCCATACAAGGGCGTTACACCCTAGAAGTTTCATCGCCAGGGGTTGATAGGCCCTTGTTTTCGCTTGCCCATTATCAACAGTTTTTGGGGCATTTGATTAAAGTCAAACTGCAAGGACGAAAGCAGTTGCGTGGTATTTTAAAGAGGGTGGAAGGAGAGACAATTTATCTTTTAATTGACAAAACAGGGGAAGAAGAGAAATTGTCTTTTTCAATGATAGATAGGGCCAATTTAGTTGGGGATATTCATTTTCAAAGAGCGAAAAGCGCAAAACATAAAAATCGAAAGCATCATTAGGGGCTGTTGAGAGCTAAGCTTTTTTTAAAAAGTAAAATGCAGCGACACTGAGCAATTTTTAAAAATAAAAGGCTTAGTTCTCGATGGTCAGCAGGCCCTAGTCTGATTATATTGTTTTCATCTTTTTAGCGGGTGAGGTTGTGTTATGAATAAAGAAATTTTATTGGTTGTAGAAGCGGTATCCAACGAAAAAGGGGTAGAGAGAGAGGTTATTTTTCAAGCTATTGAAGCTGCACTTGAGACGGCTACCAAAAAAAAGGCCAGTGAAATAATGGATGTAAAGGTTGAAATTAACCGAAAAACGGGTGATTACTCAACTTTTCATCGTTGGTTAGTCGTGGAAGACGACAAAGTGGGTGAACCAGAATATGATCCAGCGGTTATCCTGCCCTTGAGTGAAGCGGTTAAGCGTGAAAAAAACATTAAAGTTGGTGAATATATCCTAGAACCCATGGAATCAGTGGAGTTTGGTCGTATTGCGGCGCAAAAAGCGAAACAGGTTATTATTCAAAAAGTACTTGAAGCAGAACGTGCACAAATTGTTAGTGCTTATCAAGAGAAATTAGGTCAATTAGTCACTGGGGTGGTGAAGAGAGTCACGCGTGATTATATTATCCTTGATTTTGGGAATAATGCTGAGGCAATTTTATCCCGCTCAGAAATGATTCCACAGGAAGCTGTGCGTTTGGGTGATCGAGTGCGAGCTTATCTTTATGACATCCAAGCAGATGGCATGAAAGGCCCACAAATCATGGTTAGTCGTACACGCCCAGAAATGCTCATCGAGTTATTTAAAATTGAAGTACCTGAAATTGGCGAAGAATTGATCGAAATTAAAAAAGCGGCACGCGATCCGGGTTCACGAGCAAAAATTGCTGTCAAAACAAACGATGGTCGTATTGATCCTATCGGTGCTTGCGTGGGTATGCGTGGCGCGCGCGTACAAGCTGTTTCTGGTGAATTGGGTGGTGAACGTATTGATATTGTGCTATGGGATGATAATCCGGCACAGCTTGTTATTAATGCGATGTCGCCTGCTGAAGTTGCTTCAATTGTAGTGGATGAAGACACTCATACTATGGATATTGCGGTAAAAACAGAACAACTTTCACAAGCAATTGGTCGTCATGGGCAAAATGTTCGTTTAGCAAGTGAGCTTACAGGTTGGACATTAAACGTCATGACAGAAGAAGAGGCTGCAGCAAAATCAGCTGCTGAAGGTGAAAAAATTCTTCAAGTTTTCCAAGAGAAATTAGGCATAGACGAAGCTGCCGCTGCAATTTTAGTGGATGAAGGTTTTTCTTCACTTGAAGAGATTGCCTACGTTCCACTCCAAGAATTATTAGAAATTGGAGGCTTTAATGAAGCCTTTGTTAATAATTTACGTGAGCGGGCAAAAGCAGCGTTACTTACGCAAGCAATTGTAGAAGAACAAGCACTAACAGTTGAACCGGCTGAAGATTTACTAACAATGGAGGGGATGGACAAACAAACTGCCTATATTTTAGCAAGTCACGGTGTAGTTACACGTGAAAATCTAGCAGAGCAATCAGTAGATGATTTGCTTGACATCGGCGGCATAGATGAAGAAACAGCAGCAAAACTCATCATGACTGCTCGTAAAATTTGGTTCGACGATAGTGCATCCCATTAATGTGGGAGGATGGTGTTGCGTGACAAAGAAAATAGAGACAAAAAAAGTATCTGTAAAGCAATTTGCCGATGAAATTAGCATACAGCCTGAGCGTTTGCTTGGCCAGCTTCAAGATGCTGGCATTAAAATATCACAAGTAACCGATTTAGTGAGTGAAGAAGAAAAGCAAAGATTGCTTCGTCATTTACAATCGCAACATCATGGTACGAAACAAGATTCAAATGAAAAAATTGTCTTACGACGTGCTAGGACGAGTGAAATTAAACTGGGCGGTTCGCATGGTGCTGCTGGTAAAACGGTTAGCATTCAAGTTCGCAAAAAACGAACTTATGTTAAACGCTCTTTAGTGGAAGATGAAAAAACCTTGCATGAAGGGCCTGTAGAACAAGCATCATCTATGACTGAAGATGAAGCGCAAGTCGTGTATGAAGTGCAAGAAAAACTTCAACAAGAAGTTGAAGCATCAACGTCACCTCAAACAGAATCCATCGTTTCTGAAGCGCTTGTCAAATCAGAGGCAGAGACAAAGGAAGCAGAAAAGCCAGCAGTAAAACGTAAAGAAAAGCACCGTCTTGATGAACTCGAAGATAGCGAAGCTGAGCGTAATAAACGTAAGCGCAAAATTCGTGAAGCAATCAGCGAAGAAGAAAGAGGGTTTGAAGCTTTGCTTGCAAGGGGGGCTGATCTTGGACGTGTGTTTAAACAAGTTGATGAAGATGTAACGGATACTTCACTTAAAAAAGCAACAAAATTCCGTACCTCGCCTCAGCCACGTATTAAAGTACAAGCTTTTACTAAACCCGTGACACCAATCATTCATGAAGTTGAAATTCCTGAAACCATTCTTGTTGGCGAGCTTGCGCAAAAAATGTCAGTCAAAGGCGCTGAAGTTGTTAAAATATTAATCAAGATGGGGGTAATGGCGACGATCAATCAAGTGATTGATCAAGATACGGCTGTTTTAGTTGTTGAAGAAATGGGTCATAAGGCAAAGACAGTTAGTCGTGATGCCTTGGAACATGATTTAATGAAATCACTCGAGATTGAAGGTGAAGCGAAATCAAGGCCACCCGTGATTACCATTATGGGACATGTTGATCATGGCAAAACAACACTGCTTGATTATATTCGTACAACAAAAGTTGCAGCCTCTGAAGCAGGTGGGATTACTCAGCATATTGGTGCTTATCATGTCCAATTATCAAAAGGGACGATTACCTTTTTAGATACACCGGGTCATGCAGCATTCACTGCTATGCGTGCACGCGGTGCAAAATTAACGGATATCGTTATCTTGGTTGTTGCAGCAGATGATGGTGTCATGCCGCAAACAATTGAAGCAATTCAACATGCAAAAGCAGCAAACGTTCCGATTGTTGTTGCTGTGAATAAAATGGATAAACACGGTATTGATCCAGATCGTATTAAAACAGAATTATCTAAACAAGGGCTCATTCCTGAAGAATGGGGTGGAGATACGATGTTTGTTCCCATCTCCGCCAAACTGGGCACAGGGGTAGATCAATTACTTGATTCAGTATTAGTGCAAGCTGAAGTATTAGAATTAAAAGCTGTTGCAGAGTGTCCGGCACGTGGCATTGTGATTGAATCTCGTCTTGATCGTGGTCGAGGTGCGGTCATGAGTGTATTGATTCAGCAAGGTACTTTGCACAAGGGCGATATCATTTTAGCTGGTTTTGAATTTGGACGTGTTCGCGCATTGTTTGATGAAACGGGGAAAGCGATAGAATCTGCTGGTCCCTCTATCCCTGTTGAAATATTGGGTCTTTCTGGTGTTCCTCAAGCAGGCGATGATTTTATCGTCGTACCAGATGAACGGCGTGCACGAGAAGTTGCACTTTTCAGACAAACTAAACACCGTGAGATGCAATTCGTTAAACAGGCACCAAAATTAGAAGATTTATTGCAGCGTATCGAAAAAGAAAAAACAGAAACCGCATTAAATCTGATTATCAAAGCAGATGTTTTAGGGTCGGTTGAAGCCTTAAAACAAGCTTTAAATGAATTATCTACGTCTGAAGTAAGAGTCAATATTATTTCAAGTGGTATTGGTGGAATCAATGAAAGTGATGTTAATCTCGCTATCGCATCCAATGCAATTATTGTTGCCTTTAATGTGCGTGCAAATACAGAAGCACGAAAACTCATGGAGAAAAATGGCGTAGATGTGCATTATTACAACATCATTTACGATGTAATCGATCAAGTGAAGAAAGCCATGAGTGGTGTGCTTGCACCTGAGATTCGTGAACGTGTGGTTGGTCTTGCAGAAGTACGTCAAGTTTTCCGTTCATCCAAAACAGGCGCCATTGCCGGTTGTATGGTGACTGAAGGATTTATAAAGCGCAATTACCCAGCACGTGTTTTACGCGATAATGTTGTTATTTTTGAAGGGACAATTGAATCGTTGCGTCGGTTTAAAGAAGATGCAGGAGAAGTCAGAAACGGAATGGAGTGTGGTATTGCGATTAAAAATTATAACGATATTAAAGCAGGCGATCAGATTGAAGTATTTGAAAAAATCGAAGTAAAACGCGAGATTTAACTCATGAAACGTGGCTTTCTTCGTAAAGAACGCGTCGCTGATGCTATTCAAAAAGCACTTGCTCGATTATTATTAAAAGAAATGCATGATCAACGATTTCATTTAGTGACGATTACAGGCGTTGAACTTTCTAAAGATCTTTCTTACGCGAAAATATATGTGAGTGTATTGGTGGATGAGGAAGACATTCAATCGTTAATTCAAACCTTGAATCTTGCATCAAAATCACTGCGTTATCATCTTGCACGCGAAGTAAAGTTACGGATTGTTCCAGAATTGAAATTTGTTTACGATGAATCGACCGCACGCGGTTTCCGTATTTCAAAATTAATTGATGATGCTGCAAAAAAGTCTAAGAAAAAAGATTAAAGAAACTATCATGCAAAAACAAATTAACGGCATCTTATTGTTAGATAAACCACCAGGTATCACATCAAATCATGCTTTACAAAAAGTGAAGCGTTTATTCCAAGCAAAAAAAGCAGGGCATACGGGCAGTCTTGACCCTATTGCAACAGGCATGCTTCCTATTTGTTTTGGTCAGGCAACAAAATTTTCACAATTTTTATTATCCTCTGATAAACATTACTATGCGACAGCACGACTTGGAGTAACAACCACAACAGGCGATTGTGAAGGTGAGATTGTGGCAAAACGGTCCATTGAATCAATCACCGCATCTGCTATTGAAGCAGTATTAAATGATTTTATTGGAGAGAGTGAACAAATTCCACCGATGTATTCTGCGCTTAAGTATCATGGTAAACCCTTGTATGAACTCGCAAGAGCGGGCATTGAAGTAGAACGTGAAGCAAGAAAGATTAATATTTATTCTTTGACGATAGAAAATTGGAATGGTAGAGAGGCTCAATTTCATGTGCACTGTAGTAAAGGGACTTATGTTCGCACCTTGATTGCGGATATAGGCGAGCGTTTAGCATGTGGAGCACATGTCGTTGGACTACGACGTTCGATGGTTTCCATGTATCAGCAGGCTGCAATGCATACCTTAGACAGCCTAGAAAAAATCGCAAGTGATGGAGCAGCACTCTCTGCTTGTCTTTTGCCGATGGAATCTGCAGTAGAAGGGTTTCCGGAAGTGAAGTTGACTACAGCGGCAGCTTTTTATTTGCGCACGGGGCAGTCTGTTCGAGCATCATCTTCACTATTAACAAATGAATTTGTACGGTTAATTTCGGAA
>Ga0155583_147_pt2 | contig 48570 bp, 34 predicted proteins | sample RifCSPhighO2_12_FD_107240 | JGI IMG/M metagenome (GOLD analysis project Ga0155583, IMG submission 107240) | Gammaproteobacteria bacterium RIFCSPHIGHO2_12_FULL_38_14 | reverse complement strand
ATCGAGCAAACTTTCCTTTGCTTGTTTAAGGGATGTGATTGCACTCGGTCGATTTAAATGTAAACGAGCATTTATCCGATGGTGTTCTGCAATATTCATTTTAATTCGAAGCTGTTCCAGCGTGTCATTATTTTCCTTTGCTTTTAATAATAACATTTCAAGTTCTTGTGAAGTAATCTTTTTATTTGAAGAAAATTTTGAAATGTTTAAATGGGTATCAATATAATTTGGTATAAGTTTATTGTCATCAGTTACGTTATTAAATAAACAATAGATATTCTTATTGTCAATTTGATTGTTATATATAATCTCATTACCTGATGTTGTATGATTGGTTTGATCATCGTGAGCATGACCATCTTCATTATTGTTATTGCTTTCGTTATCGTGTTTTGGTTTATTATCTACAGTTAAAGCTTCAGGTTGGAATGTTGAAAGAATTTCTAAAAATTTTCGATTATAGTCTTCAGTTATTTCTTCGAGTAATTTCGCATAAATTTGTTTTTGCTTTAGTTTCTCTTCTCGTTTTTTAATATTTTCTTTCACCTCTGCTAACTTTTGAAAGACCGTTTTAATAGTATCTTCGTATTCATTTATATATGGATTATCTTTGATAAGTATTTTTTTACCATTTAAGAGTAGCTTAAATGCAAAGACGAGTAATTCTGATCTTAAATCTAACTGATTCGAAATTTTAGTGTGATTAGAGAGTTGATATAAATATTGCGCGACAATTTTTAAATCATGTGAAATTAATATGCTCTGTCTATTCGCAAGTGGTGCATTAAGTTCTTTTACATTTGGAAACAATTCCACAGCGCTTAGGTAAGCAAACATCGGTTTTTTAATATAATCATATTCAAGTTTTACAGCGTCTTCTCCGATTAAATTATTTTTAATTGTGTTTACGGCTGTTCCATAGAGTAAGCCTTGCTCAACAAAAATTGAAAACATGAGCACTTTATTATCTCTTGATTGAAATAAATCTATAGCTTGTTGAAATATTGTAAACGCTTGATCTTTATTTGTTGTTGCTCGTGCTTGGATCAATAATTGATAGGCAGGATCATCTTTATGGATGTGGTAACACTGATAAAGCAGAGTGATGTCAGCCGTAAGTTCGTGCAGACGGGCATCCATTTCCTCAGGTTGCTGTTTATTTATTTGTAACAGTCTATTTTTTTCAACATTAAAACAAGAAATTGCATGTTGAATATGCTCCATGGCCATTTTGACATATTTTGGTTTTTCATGTTTAGTTGAATACTCGAATCGAGTTCTATAACGTGCAGCGAGTAAATTTTCTAGTGAGATCGATGCTCGAACTAACCGATACCACATTTTTTCTATGATGATTGGAAGATCTTCGTCTAAAGCATAAATAATATCATTTTTTGTACTTGATACTTTGTTGAGTAGTGTTGTTACTTCATGAGCATCAGCTTGTATTATTTTTAGTTGTTGAGATATTTCAGCAATCTGAGCATCTACAATACGTTGTACTTGCGTCTTTTTTTTATCCAATATCATATCAGTGATATCGGTGTATTTCTTATAAATTAGATATGCTTGATCGTCATTTTCTTTATAGCGTATGCAAGAGTCAATAAATTGATTGATATCATCAATTAAAGCCATTTTTATATTCCTCAGTTTAAATGGGACAAGTTATTGTTTTTCTTTAAACTCCCCATTTTCAAAAATCAATTTAACCGGCGGACGCGTGTTGTAAGTCCACTCTAATACTTTTGTAGCGGGTTTTCCTTCACCAGCTTGTTGTTTATTGATAAAGGTTGGATCACCACAAGCTGATTTGATCGCATCCTCAGTCATACCATTTTTAATTTCAGAGCCGCATAAAGTTGTGGACCCAGTGCCTAGGCCATTGACGCTAATATTAATCACCTTACCATCAGCATCGAATACGACTTGTACTTTAATTGTCGATTGTTGTGCGGTGGCATTGCTTGTTGCAAATGATTTATTAACAAAATAATTCCATTCTTGAGGCGCTTTTGGTTTTACTTCTTTGGTTTCTTGCTTATCTGCTTTACCACATTGTTTTTCTACTTGTTCAGGTGTGTTGCCAACATTAATTTGATTAAAATTCGTAGGACATTTAATAGCATAGGTTAATATCGGAAATAGACATATGGATATTATTAATCCAATTTTTAGGAAATTATTTTTAATCATATCGTGTTCCTTATGATTCATTATTTGAGGGGTTTTCATCTGAAGAATCAGATTTTTTTTTGTGATGAGGCGATTCAGTCAAAACGCCATGATCCTGGTGCATAAATCTACTTTTTGACCAAGGTAAACGTCTGTAATAAGGAAGAGGTTCATCAGGGTTAAACAGGGGATATTTAATAATTTCAAAGTAAGGTGAGTAATCAAAATCTTTTGGTGTATAAAGATACGGGTTGCGTCTAAATAATTCGTAACCTTTTTTTTCATCAATTTTTACAAAAGGTAAAATGGGAAATTGCACCGTGGCAAACGCTTCTGCTATTAAAGAAGAACAAACACCACTTTCTGGTTCACCACTTGGTGTGCGAAATAAACTAGATTTCCACCGCTTAGGGATAAGCGGCCAAGGGAGTAGTAAGCGCGCAAGATCAAAAAGTTGGCGGACATTATACATTTGTCCTAATGCTTTTATTGCATAATAGATAACAAAACGTGCATCAGTGGGTGTGATGCCTATAGGACGGCAAATTCGAATATGATGATGACGATAAGCTTTGAGTGGGGTGATAATGGTTCCTTGATTTAAAACCCCTTCAATAACAAGACGTGTATTATCTTTAACGTTGATATGCTTGCGAATGATTTGTTGAATTTCTTCATCTTCTATATCAATCAAACGACCTATATATAACGCTGCATGCGTCCAGGGAGATTGTGTAATGCTTCGGATAATTCGACTGATTCTGCTTCGTCCTTCAACAAGCAATACATCTCCTGGTTTGATCTCGTATTTTAAACGGTCATAATCATAAGGTAAAATTTCTTTTGTGGCGGGTTCATAGGTAATCCAATGATATATTTTTTGCTTTAGTTTTGCTGAGAAAGATTTAAACATGGTTAAATTCTTTTCGCGAGTTGATCTGCATAGCCAATATAATCGCCAGGGGAAAGTTCAAGAAGCATTCGCTTTGTAGCCTCTGGTAAACTGAGGTTGTTTATAAATTGATGTAAAATTAATTTATCAATTTGTTTACCGCGTGTGAAAGCTTTTAATTGTTCGTAGGGTTCTTCAATTTTGTGGCGACGCATCACTGTTTGAATTGCTTCAGCTAAAATTTCCCAGTGATGATCAAGATCATGTTTAATTTTTTCAGGATTAGGTTCTAATTTTTCAATCCCTTTACGCGTAGATTGGTATGCTAAAATGGCATGTCCAATCGCAACGCCAATATTGCGTAGTACAGTTGAATCTGACAAATCTCTTTGCCAGCGCGAAATAGGGAGTTTATGGATCATGTGATCAAAAAGGGCATTTGCAATGCCTAAATTTCCTTCGGCATTTTCAAAATCAATGGGATTAATTTTATGAGGCATGGTTGAGGAACCCACTTCATTGGAAAATGATTTTTGTTTGAAATATTGCAAAGCAATATAACCCCAGATATCGCGATTAAAATCGATGAGAATAGTATTAATACGAACTAAAATAGCAAAAAATTCTGCGAGAGAATCATGCGGTTCAATTTGAGTGGTGTAAGGATTCCAATGCAATTCTAATTTTGCGATAAAATTTTTACTGAGTAATTGCCAATCAACAGTTGGGTAAGCTACAACAAATGCATTATAGTTACCGGATGCGCCATTCAATTTCCCTAAAATTAATGTATTATTCAATTGTTCAATTTGACGTTGTAATCGAGCAATGACATTTGCAATTTCTTTGCCGACGGTTGTTGGTGTCGCAGGCTGGCCATGTGTACGCGAAAGCATGGGTATTGCAGCATAGTCATGTGCAAATTTTTTTAAGTTAAAAAGAAGATCGTGTAGGGCAGGTAAAATACACTGTTTACGCGCTGTTTGAAGCATTAAACCATAAGCGAGATTATTAATATCTTCAGATGTACAGCCGAAATGAATAAATTCACTGATGTTTGATAATTCTTGATTGCCGGCAATACGTTCTTTAATAAAATATTCTACGGCTTTAACATCATGATTAATTCCGGATTCGATATGTTTGATTCGCAAAGCATCAGGTGGTGAAAATTTTTCAATGATGTCATCCAGTATTTTTTTTGCATGGGGTGAAAGCCTAGGTAACTCTTTAAGTTCTGCATATTCTATTAACATTTCAAACCAACGAATTTCCACGGTGATGCGGAATTTAATTAAGCCATATTCGCTGAATATATCGCGTAGTGAATTCATTTTTTCATGATAGCGGCCATCTAAAGGTGAAACAGCCATTAATGTATGAATATCCATGTATTGTTCCTGGTTTCGTTTAATAATACTCTTCAATAATACCACCACCCAGGCAAATATCACCCTGATAAAATACAATCGATTGCCCTTTCGTTACTGCACGTTGAGGTTGATCAAAAATAATATGGTATAAGCCACCAATTTGTTGAATTTGACATGCTTGATCGGCCTGTCTATAACGTGTTTTTGCAAAAATGGTGCAAGGTAAAGGTGGCGGGGTAGCTATCCAATGAATGGTGGATGTGATGATGGTCGTTTTAAAAAGCGCTGGATGTGTATTGCCTTGCACAACAATCAATGCATTTCGTTTGACATCTTTATCAGCAACATACCACGGTAATTCTGTTTTATTTTTTTTTCCACCTATCGCTAATCCTTGGCGTTGCCCTATGGTATAAAACATGAGACCATCATGTTGGCCAAGTCTTTCGCCCTCTGCTGTTTCTATGGGGCCAGGTTTTGCTGGCAAATAATCATTCAGAAAAGTTTTAAATTTTCTTTCACCGATGAAACAAATGCCAGTACTGTCTTTCTTTTCAGCATTTTTTAACCCTAATTCTTTTGCTAGTTTGCGGACTTGATGTTTATGCAAATCGCCTAAAGGAAATAAGCTTTGCGCAAGCTTGGATTGATTGAGTGCGTAAAGAAAATAACTTTGGTCTTTACTCGAGTCGCAGCCTTTTAAGAGATGTGTATGTATTTCATCTTGTATGGTGCGTGCATAATGGCCAGTTGCAATATATTGAGCGCCTAATTGTTTGGCATAATTTAAGAAATAATTAAATTTTATTTCTTTATTGCAAAGAATATCTGGATTTGGCGTTAACCCACGACGAAAATCTTCAAGACAAACAGAAAAAACGTCCGCCCAATAATGATCGGCAAAATTAACGACAGTTAAGGGAATACGGAGTTGGTCGCAAACGGTTTGCGCATCGTTTAAGTCTTGTTCGATTGGACAATGGTCATCGTCATCCGCCCAATTTTTCATAAACATCCCTTCAACATGGTGGCCAGCTTGTTTCAATAAATAGGCAGCAACTGCTGAATCCACCCCGCCTGAGATGCCAATGATGATGTGGTTTAATGAACGAGACATAATTTTAGCGTTACAAAAATAGCCAAGTTTACAGCGATTTTATCGAAAACGCCATTTTAGGGGCTATCGTCAGCGAGAGTGAGAAGATGTTTTAATATTTAAATCAGTAAATGACCCAAGGTTATGAAGATTAGGGACACGAATGATCGTCGTGATATCTTTTTCTTGAACATTGATTTCAAGATGATCAGCTTGCAACAATTCCTGCAGATCTTTGGGTAGTTTAATCTTATTTTTTTCTATTGTGGTGAGGAGTTCATTCAATTTATCTTGTAATGGTTGCGCTTTTTTACTGTGTTCTTGATTAATAAAAATAGGACTTTTGTAAAAAAAACCAGTAAGGGGTGTATTTGCATGACGGTGTTTTATGTAAATATTACGCGAAAGCTCTTGATAAGATACATAAAGTTGTCTTAATTGGATCATAATCGATTCGGTACGGTGCTTAAACATGGCTGCTCCTCGGACCGTGGATGAATGATTATTCTTTTTAAAGTATACCTTCCTTTTGTTCAGGTTTTATTATGATTTTTGTTTCCTGCCTGCTAACATACGCAAAACTTTACATGGAGGATTTTTATGTCATATCAGCATATTCATGTTCCCGCTGCAGGAAAAAAAATAACATTAAATCATAATCTTAAAGTTCAAGTACCTGATGCCCCTATCATTCCATTTATTGAAGGGGATGGTATTGGGGTTGATATTACCCCGGTTATGAAAACCGTGATTGATGCTTCGGTAAAAAAAGCCTATGACGGACATAAAAAAATCCATTGGATGGAAATTTATGCTGGTGAAAAAGCAGTTAAAACTTACGGAAGTAATACTTGGTTACCACAAGAAACATTAGATGCTTTACGAGAATTTGTCGTTGCGATTAAAGGCCCATTGACAACTCCTGTCGGGGGCGGGATTCGCTCCTTAAATGTTACTTTACGGCAAGAACTTGATTTATTTATTTGTTTACGTCCCATTCGTTATTTTGAAGGGGTGCCTAGCCCTTTAAAAGAACCTGAAAATACCAATATGGTTATTTTTCGTGAAAATTCAGAAGATATTTATGCTGGTATTGAATGGCCAGCCGATAGTGATGAAGCTAAAAAAGTCATCCATTTTTTACAAACGGAGATGAAGGTTAAAAAAATCCGCTTTCCAGAACACTGTGGGATTGGGGTTAAACCTGTTTCTGAAGCAGGCACTTCACGTCTTGTAGAGCAGGCTATTCAATATGCAATTGACCATGAACAATCTTCAGTAACCCTTGTGCATAAAGGGAATATCATGAAATACACGGAAGGTGCATTCCGTGATTGGGGTTATGATGTTGCCCGCAAGCAATTTGGCGCACAATTACTCGATGGTGGCCCTTGGCATGTGATTAAACATCCAAAAACCGGCAAAGAGATCATCATTAAAGATGTGATCGCCGATGCATTTTTACAGCAAATCTTACTGCGTCCTAAAGATTATAGCGTGATTGCCACTCTGAACCTTAATGGAGACTACATTTCTGATGCGCTTGCAGCCCAAGTAGGTGGTATTGGAATTGCCCCAGGCGCTAATATTGGCGACCGTGTCGCTTTATTTGAAGCGACCCATGGCACAGCCCCCAAATATGCTGGTCAAAACAAGGTCAATCCAGGCTCGTTGATTTTATCGGCGGAGATGATGTTACGGCATTTGGGATGGGATAAGGCGGCTGATCTCGTGATTAAAGGCATGAGTGGTGCAATTTCAAATAAAACAGTTACTTACGACTTTGCACGCTTGATGCCTGGTGCAAAGGAAGTCAGTACTTCCGGCTTTGGGGAAGCAATGATCAACGCGATGTCTAGTAAAAACGAATATGCGATTTGACGAATCTACGATCAGTGTGAATAAATATTATACATCATGAAGAATTAGTGTATAATCTACTCATTTTATAAGGGGATTTACATCTTAATATTATAGATGAAGATCCCCTTTTTTCCTATTTAAATAATGCAATATATTTTCCTCCATTTAAGGAAAAACTAACGTTTATCGTCTATAAGAAGAGTATAAGCAAATGAAAAATGAGGTGGATAAAAATTATACAATTGAAGTCATCAGTCTCAAGGGGGACATCAAAGAACAAGAAGAAGATGTACCCAGTTTATATAAAGTTGTTTTACATAATGATGACTTCACACCAATGGAATTTGTAATTTATGTTTTAGAAAAATTTTTTTACATGGATAGAGCTCGTGCGATAAAAATAACAATGGAAGCGCACTTAAAAGGGAAAGCAATGTTTGGGCGATTTACGCAAGACATTGCAGTAACGAAGATCAGTGAAGTGATGGATTATGCAAAATTAGAAGAACACCCATTAAGGTGTAGTACGGAGGCGATGTAGCATGAAATGGAGGATGTGGTGCTATGTTAGACAAAGAATTAGAAAATACGTTAAATACGGCATTCAAGGAGGCGCGAGCTAAACGTCATGAATTTGTGACGGTGGAGCATCTGTTGCTCGCTTTACTTGATAATGGCGCAGCACTCGAAGTTTTAAGAGCATGCGGCGCTAATATTAATCGTTTAAGAAGTAATTTAACGGAGTTTACAGAACGTACGACACCTGTTATTCCACTCAATGTACATGATCGTGATACCCAGCCCACTTTAGGATTTCAACGCGTTATTCAACGCGCAGTGTTTCAAGTTCAATCCGCTGGTAAAACAGAAGTATCCGGCGCCAATATACTTGCCGCAATTTTTAGCGAGCAAGAAAGTCAAAGTGTTTATTTTATCCGACAAGAAAATATTAGTCGTTTAGATGTAATCAATTATATTTCACATGGTGTTGCAAAACCAAAAACGCAACCGCAAGAAAACACATTCAATCCGTATATTGAAGACGCTGAAGGAATGCAGGAAGAAGGTGGTACAAGTCCTTTAGAACTTTATACTACTAATTTAAATGCACGTGCAAAAATGGGTTTAATTGATCCTTTGATTGGACGTGAAGAAGAAATTGAAAGAACAATACAAGTACTTTGTCGCAGACGTAAAAATAATCCTTTGTTGGTTGGTGAAGCAGGGGTTGGTAAAACAGCGATTGCAGAAGGGCTTGCAAGATTAATTATCGATAAAAAAGTACCTACCATCTTGCAAGAAAACGTCATTTATTCACTTGATCTTGGTAGTTTGTTAGCAGGGACAAAATATCGTGGTGATTTTGAAAAACGTTTAAAAAGTGTTTTGCATCAATTAAAAGAACAGGTAGGTGCTGTACTTTTCATCGATGAAATTCATACCATCATAGGTGCTGGTGCTGCATCAGGTGGTTTAATGGATGTATCTAATTTAATTAAACCCTTGTTAGCATCCGGTGATTTAACTTGTATTGGATCCACAACCTATAAAGAATATCGTAGTATTTTTGAAAAAGATCACGCGCTTGATCGTCGTTTTCAAAAAATTGATATTAAAGAGCCAACCATCGAACAAACAATTGATGTTTTAAAAGGTTTACGTGGGCGCTTTGAATCACATCATCATGTTAAATATAAAGATGAGGCACTTGAAGCTGCAGCGCGTTTATCTGCGCGTTATATTAGCGATCGTCATTTACCGGATAAAGCAATAGATTTAGTTGATGAAGTGGGAGCCTATCAATATCTTTTACCTGATGAAGAGAGAAAAAAAGTGATTGATGTTGCTGATATCGAAAAAATGGTTGCAAAAATTGCGCGCGTTCCTGAAAAAAATGTTTCAGCATCAGATCGAGAAGTCCTTAAAAATTTAGGTCGCGATTTAAAAATGATGATTTTTGGTCAAGACGAAGCAATAGAAACATTAAGTGCCGCAGTAAAATTAGCACGCTCTGGTTTACGTGATATGAATAAGCCAATTGGTTCATTCTTATTTGTTGGGCCAACAGGGGTAGGTAAAACAGAAGTTTGTAAGCAATTATCAAAGATATTAGGTGTGGAATTATTACGATTTGATATGTCTGAATATATGGAGCGACATTCTGTTTCACGCTTAATTGGCGCACCGCCTGGTTATGTGGGATATGATGAAGGCGGTTTACTCACTGAGGCTGTGAATAAAGTACCACATTCAATTGTACTATTAGATGAAATTGAGAAAGCGCATCCAGATGTTTATAACTTGCTTTTGCAAATTATGGACCACGGCACGTTAACGGATATGAATGGCCGTAAAACAAATTTTCGCCATACCATTGTAATTATGACTTCAAACGCAGGTGCAGATTTAATCGATAAAGGCAATATTGGGTTTACTGTACAAGATGGCGCATTTGATGTGATGTCTGCGGTCAATCGAGTTTTTTCACCAGAATTTCGTAACCGACTCGATGCAATTGTTCAATTCCAAGCATTGGATCAAAAAACAATTCTGTCTGTAGTGAATAAATTTGTCGCTGAACTTGAATGTCAACTTGAAGCGCGTCATGTCATTCTTGAAGTGGATGATCAGGCGCGAGCATGGCTTGCTAAAAATGGACACGATAGAAAGATGGGTGCACGTCCCATGACGCGATTGATTCAAGAACAAATTAAAAAACCACTTGCAGAAGAATTATTGTTTGGGCAATTAAGTAATGGTGGTCATGTTGAAGTCACCATAGATAAAGATAAAATTAAATTTGTAATTCAAAATACATCTGACACTGCTTTAACAAAAGCATAGTGTGTTGACAATTAACTGGTAAGTGTCAACACGCCCTAAGATTCTTCTTTTTTTACAGACTTTGGTGCAGGGCCGCCTTCTTTATGACGAAAGGTAATTCGCCCCTTGGTGAGATCGTACGGTGTTAATTCTACGGTGACTTTATCGCCTTTTAAGATGCGAATATAATTTTTTCGCATCTTGCCGGAAATATGGGCAAGTACAACATGACCATTTTCTAGTTGTACACGAAACATCGTATTAGGTAAGGCATCAATCACAACACCTTCCATTTCAATTTGATCTTCTTTTGTCATATGTTCTTCTCGAATTTATTCTGTTTAACATTATACCGGAGCGTTAGCGTAAGAACAGCTCTTTCATATGTTTAATCAGAAAGCTGATCTAAATATTTTTCTGCATCTAATGCTGCCATACAGCCTGTTCCTGCTGCAGTAATTGCTTGACGATAAACTGCATCAGCTACATCTCCTGCTGCAAATACGCCCGGAATTTCGGTTGCTGTAGCATTATTGCCCATACCACCTTTTGCTATAAGATATCCATTTGCCATTTTTAACTGGCCTTGAAATATACCGGTATTAGGTTGATGGCCAATCGCAATAAATACACCGGTGGTAGAAAGTGTATTTGTTTTGCCATCAGTTGTATCTTTGATTCGTATGCCAGTTACACCAGATTGATCTCCTAAAATTTCCTCAACAACGTGGTTCCAAATAATTTCGATTTTTCCAGTCGTTTCTTTTTTGCTTATAAGACGATCTATTAGCATTTTTTCTGCTCGTAATTTATCTCGGCGATGGATTAGTGTAACTTTACTTGCAATGTTTGATAAATAAAGTGTTTCTTCCACTGCTGTATTACCACCTCCAACCACAATCACAGATTGATCGCGATAAAAAAAGCCATCACAGGTGGCGCAAGCTGAAACCCCTTTACCTTTATAGGTTTCTTCTGAAGCTAATCCTAAATATTTGGCGCTTGCACCAGTTGCAATAATTAAAGCATCACAAGTGTAAGTAGATTGTCCTTTTAGGACGAATGGTTTTTGGTTCAAATCAGCTGAAGTAATTTCATCAAAGATAATTTCTGTTTGTAAGCGTTCGACGTGTTGCTTCATATTTTCCATTAAATCGGGCCCTTGTAATCCTTCTATACCACCAGGCCAATTATCCACATCTGTTGTTAAACTCAGTTGGCCACCTGGTGTTAAACCCGTAATAAGTGCAGGTTTTAAATTAGCACGCGTTGCATAGACTGCAGCAGTCCACCCTGCAGGGCCTGAGCCTAAAATAATTAATCGGTAATGCTTAGCATTTTCTGTCATGGTTGATTCTCATGATTTTTAAGAGGCTATATATTACGAGAAGCCATGATGAGCGTAAATGTATTTTTCCTCTGTCTGTACATGACAAATTTTTTCCGTTCGTCCCTTCGACAAGCTCAGGACAGGGCTGAGGAGGGGCGAAGCCCCGTCTCGAAGCACATTGAAGTCCAATTTTGCCCTTAGAGACGCGTGCTACGCACGCTCCTCAGAGCCTGTCCTGAGCTCGTCGAAGGAGCGAACGAATTTTGGAAAAATATTTTGTCGTGTACAGAGGAATTTTTCATAGACTTTCTGTAAAGCGTTACTCAGGGTATGATAATAAAAGAAAAAATAAGGATATAGGATGAAAAATCGCTATCAGCAAGCTGTTGACACCAAAAAACGTAGGCCATTGTCAGTCCAGATGCGTTACCGTCTCAGGGAAGGTCTTTTTTTGCTGGCAACGGCTTGCGCTGTATTTTTATTGATCGCTCTTCTTAGTTATCACAATGATGATCCAGGCTGGTTGAGTACAGGAATCAATACCAAGGCGGCAAATTGGGCCGGCCGAGTAGGAGCATGGCTTTCTGATGTCTTTTTTTCCCTTTTTGGGATAGTTGCTTATATTTTTCCTTTTCTCATTCTCATTAGCAGTTGGATGAAATTAGACGAACAGGATAGGCTTCAAAAAGGCTCTCGTGAATGGATTTTAACAAGCATAGGATGGGTTTTATTGGTAAGTGGTGCAACAGGCTTGGTCCACTTTTATTTGCACTATTCATTCCATTTGCCAGTTTCGGCAGGGGGAATTATTGGTGATATGCTGGGCAAAACCTTATCTTTATTTTTTAACCGCGCAGGAAGCACGTTGCTCTTTTTTGCATTTTTGCTGTGTGGCATTACTTTAGTAACAGGCCTATCCTGGTTTAATCTGCTTGAAGCATTAGGTGAAAAGGTTCACCGACTTTGGGACAATTTACATATTTCTCGAGAAACCTTTACCAAATTTTTTCGTAAAGCTGAACGCCCATCGGATTCTATTACTTCTATTGCTAAAGAGGGAGTGAGTCGACAATTTTCTGTACGCAAAGAACCTGTACTGATGAATGAAATCATACCGCTTCCTATTTCCACTCCAGCATTAAAAGAACCTACCATTATTCAGAAAATTGAGCCTATTCGTGAAAAAAAGAAACCATTAAAAATAGATGTCGATCCAAAAATGAAGTTGGCGCCGGGTACACTTCCGCCTTTTTCTTTATTAAATCCACCTGCTGTCATGCCAGAAAAATCATTTACCAATGTTTCCTTAGAAGCATTGTCATCATTAGTTGAAGAGCGTCTTGCAGATTTTGGTGTAGAAGTAAAAGTGGTTGCCGTTTTACCTGGCCCCGTGATCACCCGCTTTGAACTTGAATTAGCACCAGGGATCAAAGTGAGTAAAATTACAGGGCTTGCTAAAGATATCGCGCGCTCACTTTCGACGGTGAGTGTACGTGTGGTTGATGTGATTCCTGGTAAATCAGTGATCGGACTTGAAATTCCCAATGAAAATCGAGAATTGGTTTGCTTGAGAGAATTGTTAGAATCTCAACGTTATGCACAATCGCGTTCTCCAGTTAGTCTTGCATTAGGTAAAGATATCTCCGGGCACCCTATTATTGTTGATTTAAGTAAAATGCCGCATTTATTGGCAGCAGGGACAACCGGTTCAGGGAAGTCAGTCAGTTTGAATGCAATGTTACTCAGCATGCTTTTTAAATCAACGCCAGAACAGTTACGTTTAATTTTGATTGATCCAAAAATGTTAGAACTTTCACTTTATGAGGGTATTCCTCATTTACTTGCACCCGTTATTACTGACATGAAAGATGCAGTGAATGCATTGCGTTGGTGTGTTGCTGAAATGGACAGACGTTATCGTTTAATGGCATCACTCGGTGTTAGACATTTAATGGGATATAATCAAAAAATAAATGATGCGGCTAAACAAGGTGAAAAAATTCCTTTGCCTTCTTCTTTGGTGAGTAGTGAATCTCCTGAAAACCAATATTACCACCCTTTACCGATGATCGTTGTGGTTGCTGATGAACTTGCAGACATGATGATGGTTGTAGGAAAGAAAGTTGAAGATTTGATTGCCCGTATTGCACAAAAAGCGCGTGCGGCAGGTATTCATTTAATTATTGCGACCCAACGGCCGTCGGTTGATGTCATTACAGGGCTCATTAAAGCGAATATTCCAACTCGTATCGCTTTTCAAGTTTCATCGCGTATTGATTCACGAACGATTCTAGATCAACAAGGTGCTGAACAATTATTAGGGCATGGCGATATGCTATACTTACCGCCTGGTGTAGGGGTGCCGGTCCGTATACATGGGGCCTACGTAGCGGATGAAGAAGTCCATCGTGTTGTTGCAGTTTGGCGTGCAAGTGGACAACCAGAATATGTATATGAAGTCACAGAAGAAAAAATTAATTTAGGGATGGAAAACCAAGAAAATGGCGCCCAAGATCCTTTGTATAATGAAGCAGTTAGGATAGTGACCGAGAGCAGACGGGCCTCGATTTCATTGGTTCAGCGACGGTTGCGCATAGGATATAATCGGGCAGCGAGAATGATGGAAGAGATGGAAGCAGCAGGTATTGTGAGTGTAATGGATCAAAATGGCTCCCGTGAAGTATTAACCCCTGCTCAGGTAGTAGATTAATTTAAGAGAGTGATGATGATCATTAAATATTTTAAAATTATTTTATTTTTATTGCTGTGGAATGTGTTTAGTCTTGCCTATGCAGAAACCAATCCATCACAAGATCTTATTCTATATTTAAATTCACTTGAAACGATGCAAGCGAATTTTACCCAAATTGTTTATGATAATCATGGTAAAGCTGTACAACAATCAAGTGGCAAAATATTTTTAAAACGTCCCGGGCAATTCCGTTGGGAAGTAAAAAATCCTATTCCACAATTGATTGTTGCCAATCAATCACGTTTATGGATTTATGACATCGATCTTGAACAAGTGACAGTACGATTATTGAAAAATACAGCAGATGTCCCAGCATTATTACTGAGTAAAAATGTAGATTTGAATCGTGATTATGCTATTCAAGAACTTGCTCCCAATAAAAATTTACGTTGGTTTCAATTAACACCCAAAAACCAGGATAGTGCTTTTAAATCAATTAAGCTTGGATTTTTGAACGGTAAAATTCAACAAATGAAATTACAGGATCATCTGGGTCATACGACTGCAATTCAATTTTCTCATTTAAAAATCAATCAAGGGATTTCAAGTGAGCTATTTCATTTAAAAATTCCATCGCACGCGGATGTCATTGATGAAACAAAGTCGATCTAACCTATCGCAAGATATTTACGAACCTCTTGCTGCACGACTGCGTCCACAATCTTTAGATGAATTTGTTGGGCAGGCACATTTGCTTGGACCCGGTAAACCATTACGGCATGCTATTGAACAAGGTATTTTACATTCAATGGTATTATGGGGGCCGCCTGGCACGGGCAAAACAACACTTGCCGCATTAATGGCGCAGCAAGCACACGCGCGTTTTGAAAAATTATCCGCTATTTTTTCAGGTGTGAAAGAGATACGTGAAATTGTTTCAAAAGCAAAAGAAGCAAGGGAAACTCATCAACAAGCTACAATTTTATTCATTGATGAGATACATCGTTTCAATAAATCACAACAAGATGTCTTTTTACCCTATATAGAAGATGGAACATTTATTTTTATTGGTGCGACCACAGAAAATCCATCGTTTGAATTAAATAATGCACTTTTGTCTCGTCTGCGTGTTTATGTGCTAAAATCATTATCTGAACAAGATTTATTACAGATTTTACAACGGGGACTTTTAGAGCAAGCAAAAATATATAATGGCTTATCATTAGATTTTCCTCTCGATTTACAAAAAATAATGATTCAAGCGGCTGACGGTGATGCAAGACAAGTTCTTAATTTGCTCGAAATTATTTCTGACTTAGCAGAGAAAGAAACAGATCATTTAAAGGTCACTGAATCGCTATTAGCAGAAGTATTGCAAATGAATTTACGACGTTTCGATAAACAAGGCGAATCATTTTACGATCAAATTTCTGCTCTGCATAAATCCGTACGAGGTTCATCTCCAGATGCTGCTTTGTATTGGTATTGTCGCATGTTAGATGGCGGTTGCGATCCGAGTTATATTGCGCGTCGCGTGATCCGCATGGCTTGTGAAGATGTGGGCTTAAGTGATCCTAAAGCACTCTCTTTAGCACTTGATGCTGCAGAAATTTATGGACGTTTGGGGTCTCCTGAAGGAGAGCTCGCAATTGCTGAAGTGATTGTGTATTTTGCAACAATCCCAAAAAGTAATTCAATTTACGTTGCAATGAATCGCGTAATGTCAGATGTTAAAAAATATGGTTCATTAGAAGTGCCACTTCATTTACGTAATGCTCCGACTGCATTGATGAAAGAATTAGACTATGGAAAAGATTATCGTTACGCACATGATGAAGCGGAAGGATATGCAGCGGGTGAAGTTTATTTGCCAGAGGAATTGAAAAATAAAACATATTATTTGCCAACGCAATATGGTTTAGAAGCAAAAATTAGAGAGCGTTTGGCTTATTTAAAAAATTTAGATCGGAAAACAACGAAGAAGTAGGGTTGTTGTTTAAGCGGTTTCCGCGAATATGTCATCCCCGCGAAGGCGGGGATCTATTTTGGACGGATCCCCGCCTTCGCGGGGATGACATATTCGCGGGAATGCCACTTTGGCAGCAGAAATAGTTGTTGTGGTATCGTCATGCAAAAGCCGGCTTCATTGCATTATCCTTCCAATTAATTTCGATCAAACGGTATTGATACTGCGTATTTTTAATATTCGAACAATTTTTTTTATGCACCGATATACCTCGGCCTTGTGTGATGTATCCAATAATTGGATCCCCTGATATAGGTTTGCAGCATTTTGCAAAACGCATGAGTAAATATGCGCTATCCGCAATCACATTTTGTGCATTGATGTGGACATCATTTTGAACAACATTCATCGTTTTTATTGGTGTTTTCTTTTCGATTTTTTGATGCAAACGAGTCGATGTATTTTCAGTAGACTCTTCATTAATTTGTTGTCGTTTAAACCATGCTTGTATTTTTTTTCTTGTGGTTTGTGATTTGACATATCCACGCGATACATTCAACCAATCACGACTCGGCCCACCTTCCACCACGGAGTAAATCTCAATTTTATCGCTTGTTCGTAATGGTGTATTGAGTGGGACAATTTGACCATTTACTTTTGCGCCTCTGCAATGATGCCCAAGGTCAGTATGGACATGATAGGCAAAATCAATAGGTGTTGCGCCATTAGGTAAATCAATTATATCGCCTTTTGGCGTCATCACATAAATTTTGTTATCAAAAAAGGGAGAAGTAAGATGATGATCAGTTGTTTCGACGTTTCCAATATTTTGATGCCAGTTCAGTAATTGCCTTAAATAGGTAATTTTGATGGCATCATCAAAAGATTTTGCTTGGTTTTCTTTGTAAATCCAGTGGGCAGCAATTCCATTTTCTGCTTCTTTATGCATATCATGGGTGCGAATTTGAATTTCAAAAAATTGATTGTTATCCCCGATGACTGCAGTATGTATTGACCGGTAGCCATTTGCCTTTGGATTTGAAATGTAATCGTCGAATTCATCTGAAAGAGGTTGCCAAAAATGATGAACAAGGCTTAATACTTGGTAACAATCTTGTACACGGTCAGTTAAAATTCTGATAGCAAGGTGATCATAAATGCTATCATAACTTAAACTTTTTCGATTCATCTTTGAAAAAATACTATAAATATGTTTTGCTCTACCGGTAACCGTGCATGTAATATTTTGTTCATTTAATTTATTTTCTAAATCTGCAATGAGAAGAGAAATACGCTTTTCCCTCGCATCTCGTTTTTCAACAAGTAATGAGGCGATATGTTTGTACGTCATTGGATCACTGTAACGAAATGCAATATCTTCGAGTTCCCATTTTAATCGACCTATGCCAAGTTGATTAGCAAGCGGTGCATAAATATCAAAAATTTCTTTCGCATACAATTGACGTTCTTGTTGCGGTAAATTTTTTATGCTCTGCATAAAGGTTAAACGTTCGGCAAGTTTAATGATGACAGCACGTATATCGTTTGCCATAGCGAGTAGCATTTTACATATTTTATCAATTGATCGATTTTCATCATTTCGATTTTTTGTAATTATTTCCATCTGATGGATCGTTGAAATCAACTTGTACGTTGCCGAATTAAATTCTTTTTTAATAACTGATTCCATATCATTCATTGAAAATGAAGCACAAGCAATGATTGCAACTGATGCAGCTTCTTGTCCAAGTTGAAGGTCAAGAATAATTTCCGCTGTTTTTAAAGCACGCTCAAGAGGTAATGTCGGTTGTTGAATTTTTTTGTAAATTACAAAGGCAGCGTTAAGTAATTCAGTATCGATTAATGCATACTGAATTTTTACGTTTTCTAACCATTGCTTGAAGTCAATCGTTCCATCGGTTTGATAAGAATAAATATGCTTTTCTTTTACCATGGCCTGCTCACAAAAATTTTTGTTGTATACTAAATCTGCTGATTTAAAATTGGGTAAAATTTTACCATAAATACTCAAAATGCTTTAGTGATATTGTAATTTGTATTTAAGATATCCTTAAGCCTTTATGGGGTATTGTAAGAATGAAGCGTAAAATTTTTAAACCCAGGGAGGGTTAAGTTTTATGAAAATCAAGGAATTTGTATCTTCATGTTTAAAACTTTTAAAGGATGTTCGATCAACACAGCAAAAATTTCCCAAGGAAGATGTTTCTAGTCTTATTGAACTGGAGTCGGAACGTCGAATTACTCGTTTTTTATCTCTGCTCAATAATTACCAAGATAGCGAGATGGAAGTGAATGAAGATACCCTTAAACCGTTTACAGATTTTATGATTTTAGTTGGCAGATCAATGATCGATTTAGAAAAAAATTCAATTTATACCTTTAGTTACTATTCTCACGCGAATCAATTTTTTATTAACCTTGCTGATCGTCTTTCTAAAATTACATCATATCGCTCATATGAATTGTTGCTCCCGACTTTACAAAATCGCCATTATGACTTCAATGAGCCACTGAATTCGATGATATTGAGTGATGATCATCGCACTTTAATTAATGTAGCTATGGCATTAAAAGATGCCCATTTGCGGCATAGTGATATATTAAAGCATACTCATCCCATGGATGATTTAAATCTTACCCAATCAGAAATTTACCGTGTAATTAATCATACTTCAGTTGAAAGAGATTATTTTGTTAAGATTAAAACGAGTGAAAAAAAAATCAAAAAAATAGAAAAGAAGTTGAACGAGCAACAGGGGAATGCAGTTCCTGAATTTGGTTATGGACAGCCAGGTTATCTTAAAGTGAATGATGATCTTTATGGAAATCTCTCTTCTAAACAAAATTTAGTTGATGCACTATTAGAATTTCCTGCCGATATGTGGGAAAAATACCTCAACAATATAGACGTAAAAATTTTACGTGAATATTTATTAAATGGACAGAACATTGATCAAGCCTGTTCGGATATCAGCCAATACCAAATTGATGATCATTCTAATCGAGCTTTGTTGTTTCTATATTTTTATCTTTATCGTTTAGAGCTAGGTAATCGTGATGCACAATATCTTCATTACTTAGGATATTTTTTTGGTAAAAGTAAGGATGAAGCATTGCATATATCCAGCATTCCATATAATTTTTTAAAATTAGGGTGCTCTCTTTCCCAATTTCCTGAGTACATCGATCTTTTAAAGAAGCTAAAATTAGATATTGAAAAATTAGGTTTTGATATCAAAATGTTAGCCAAATCATACGAAGATTCAAGCGAGAAGTTTGATGGTGTTAGAAAAATTCTTGATGAGCGTGCACAATCGGTGAATTATTCAGATTTACTGAAACAACTTTCTTCATTGGAACTTTCAGAAAAATATGGCAAATTTAAAAATATGTTTACGCATATGATTAATATAAGTGATCCAGCATATTTGTCTCATCATGAAAATAATTGTTCGCACAATACTTGGTGGAGATGGGGGAACGCATGAGTCAAAGTAAGTAGAAACTATGAAAATTCTAGACTTTATTGAAAAACTTTCTTCTGAGATCGATGAATATCGTCCATATTTTCCTTATTGCAAATCCATTTTAGTTAATTTGAAAATTCAAGATGCTCTTGATGAGCTTTTGGGTTTGAAAAATTCAAAATGGGATTATAAAAAAGAGGCTACTGCAGAAACCCTTCGTCCATTTGTTGAATTGTTGAAGAAACGATATCAGGGAATGGAAAAGAGAGATGATATATATGTGCATCATCCTTACGTATTAGGAAACTATGCATATTACATTTTAGCGAAACATTTGTCCCCTTGTTGTAATAATACACATTCCTATTTATTATTGATGCCATCGCTTAATGATTTAGATCTTGAAACTCAGACAGCAGTGTGTGCACTCCCATTACATGGTTTTATTTTCGCTGATAATGGCACACCAATTAATATTGGCAAATGTTTAGATGCTGCAGGTGATGCTAATACGACTACCTTATACCATACATATGGAAATGGAAAAGGTATAACGCCATTAAATGAAGCAGAAAAAGAACGTGTTATCCATCATTCAATGTTAGCATTCCATTATTATAATGCGATTCAATTCCAGATAACAAAAAATTCAACCATACCATCTAATCCTCAAAAATATGAATTTCATCATTATCTTAAAGGTAAATTTTATCAGGTATCATCTAGTTATGGGGAAATGAGTCATAATCGTTTAAAGCAAGATCTTTTTGGTGAGACATCAAAAAATCCAGCCAAGCTGATCAATAAAATGAGGAAAATGGAGAGAGCAAGTTGGCAGATGCTATTAGATGAGCTGGGCATTAAATACTTAAAAAAAGTCATGTTAGGTCAGGATTCTTTGATGAATTGCGTGCAAAATAACTGTTATTATCAAGGAAATACAAATAATAAAGCTGTTGCTTTTTGCTTTACTGAAATATACATCGATGAGTTATCGCAAGGAGAAAAATTTAAATCGAAGGCCGCTGAAATTACCGAGCTTATTTATGCATTTGGTGGTACACAATTTGCTTACCAAATAAAATCTGCTTGCGGTGATGAGTTAAACATTATCCTAAAAGCAGTTGCTCTTTGGAAAGCATACTTAATGACTGATGAGCAACTTTCATGGGAAACCTTGCAGAAGTTTTTGATCGACTGTGATGTCAATAGTGAAATAAAGACTGTATTTTCATCTGCAGAAGGATTTTCTACAATCGTCAGGCAGGCAACACAAACTGCTCGTGATGATTGTAATATTTTACCTAGGAGAGGGTGGTTTTATTAAGTTGAGGGTTAAAAATTATTAACGAGCTTAAATGTAGCCCCAGCAACTAATCCTGCAGCTGGGATAGTCAGTATCCATGCCCAGACGATGTTTTTAGCAACACCCCAGCGGACCGCATGAAATCCATTGAGTGAACCCACACCAATGATTGCACCTGTCACGGTGTGGGTTGTGGAGACAGGAATACCCAGCATAGTGGCACCTGCTAGTGTAATCGCACTTGCTGTATCGGAGCAAAAGCCACTGAGTGGCTTTAATTTGGTTATTTTCATGCCCATTGTTTTTACAATACGCCATCCGCCAAAACAAGTCCCTAAAGCAATAACAAAATTACAAAGAATGACGACCCAAAAAGGCACGTAAAATTGATGATCTAGCATGCCTGCGCTATAAAGTAATACAGCGATAATCCCCATGGTTTTTTGTGCATCATTGCTTCCATGACCCAAGCTAATAAATGCTGAAGAGATTAATTGTAGTTTAGAAAACCAGGTTTCTACACGTGAGGGGGTTGAATAAAAAAAGAGACGTGCGGAAAATAACATAAAACACATCGCAATAATCAAGCCCATTAATGGAGAAAGCACAATTGCAGAGAGAACTTTCAATATACCTGCCCACTTTAAAGGTTGAATTGAATTAGCGTGTGCAATTGCGGCACCTAATAAACCACCAATCAAAGCATGTGATGAGCTAGAAGGTAATCCAAAATACCAGGTAAAAAGGTTCCAGAATATTGCACCGATCAGTGCTGCAAGAATAACATGTGTGGTGATGACCTGTGGATCAACAAGACCCACGCCAATGGTTGTTGCAACATGCACACCAAAAAATAAAAATGCAATAAAATTGAAAAACGCAGCCCAAAGCACTGCCCAATGCGGCTTTAGTACTCGAGTTGAAACAATGGCTGCAATTGCATTTGCTGCATCATGAAAACCATTTAAAAAATCAAAAATAAGTGCTAACACAATACAAATCATGACAAGAGTAAATGAAGAAACCATGTTATGAATACTCAAGTACGATGCCTCTTACGAGATTAGCAACGTCCTGGCAACGATTAATAACAAGTTTAATATGAGAATAAATTTCTTTTAATTTGAAAAAACGTTTGAAATCTTCCTCATTCATAAATAAATCTTTCTCTCCAGCAAGTACAACTTTATGCGCACGACTTTCAACGTTATCAATCTCATTACAGAGTTTAAAAATTTTTGTTGAATTTTTTAATGAATTTAAACAGTAAATGGTTTGTTTGAGATAATCTACGGCTTCTGTGCTGAGTTCTGCAAGTTTAATCATTTCTGGTGGAACGGATTTTAATTGATAAAAAGGAAAACGTTGGGCAATTCGATTGATAAGGTCGAGAATATCATCAAGTGTGCTTGTTAATTCGTGAATATCATGTCGATCGAATGGTGTAATAAACGTTTTATGTAATAATTCAAAATTTTGATGTGCAATTTGGTCCGCTTCTTCTTCGTGTTTTGCTATGCTATTTACATAATCTTGTTGTCGGCCAAGGTCTTTTAATAAATGCGAAAATTGAGAGGAAGCAGCAAATAGTTTGTCAGCCGCTTGCTGAAAAAGCCGAAAAAAATTATCTTGGCGTGGTAAAAATCGCTTTAGCATACATTAAAATCTGCCATCTCAAGAACACGAGGGGGATTTTAACCGTAATACTTTGGAAATGCTACATCGAATTGTAACCCTTTTCCTTGAGGTGGGGTTGAAAGCATAATTTCCCCATGATGGAGATTGCTAATTTGATGGACAATGGCAAGGCCCAGCCCACTCCCCGATGCTTTTGTTCCGAGTACACGATAAAAGCGTTCGAACACGCGTTCATGCAATTCAGCGGGAATCCCACTGCCTGTATCAATCACACGAAAGATAATTTGTTTGGGTGTATCAATAATTGCAACTTTTACCTCACCATTTTCGGGTGTATATCGGATAGCGTTATCAACAATATTACGTATGAGGATCCCAAGAGCGGTGTAATTGCCTACGATCGTCGTATGTTCTGGTGGTGATGCTAATTCAATCTCAATGTTTTTTTCAAGTGCATGAGGTGCGATATACGCAATGATTTCTGTTGCGATTTTATGTAGATCTACGGGTTTAATATCGGCGAGTGCTTCTTCGTCACCCAAGCGGCTGAGTGTTAATAATTGTGTGACGACATGAGAGCTTCTATCTACGCATTCTATTACTTTTTGTAAAGCTTTATTTCGGTCGGTTTCATTTTCAGCTTTCAATGCAACTTGTACATTTGTTTTTAATGCGGCTAGTGGTGTACGTAATTCGTGTGCAGCATCAGCAGCAAATCGTTTATTACGTTCAAATGCCCGTTGAAGCCTAATAAAAAGTTGATTTAATTCAGCAATGAGCGGTTTGATCTCGATGGGAATTTCGGTGAGTTGTACAGGTTCTAGGTAGGTTGATGCGCGGTTGGAAATTTCTGCAGTTACACGCGTGATAGAACGTAAAGCAACACTGATAATGACCCATACCAAAATACCAAATATAGGGTAAGTGATCAGCAGCATATTCGCATTACTACGTGCGATATCATCTGCAAGTTCCCGTCTTAAATTATATAATTCTGCAACAACGATTTTTGCTTTTGATTTTGCCTGATAAGCACTATAAACTCGCCAGTCATTATTATTAATGATTTTATTACTAAAACCGACTGGTGAATTTTTCAGTGAAACCTTGGCTGCATCTGCCGAATGAAGTAACAATTTGCCATTATCACTCCAAACTTGAAAAAAAAATTTTTGTTTAGTAATAGATTCTGATTCAAATAGAGAATGTATAATTGCGGTTCGTGTTTCTTGATCTTGACTGGATAGTTGATTAAGTGTTTCTATTAAATAAGTTGCACGAATTAATTGAGCATCAAGGTAGGGTTCAATCACTTTTTCGTCAAGTAAATAATTTCCGATACCATTAATTGCAGCAGCAATGGTAATACTGATCAATAAACTGATGAGTAAAAAATATCTGATAGATCGGATCATTTGCTCGTTTTGCTTTTTTCTATAGTATATCCGATGCCACGTACTGTCCGGATAAAGTCTTGACCAAAACGTTTTCGCAGATTATGTACGTGGACTTCGAGCGCATTGCTGTCTACTTCTTCACCCCAGCCATAAAGCGATTGTGTTAAGTGTTCTCGTGAAAGTACTCGACCTGCATTTTCAAGCAAGACATGCAATAAAGCAAATTCACGCCTAGAGAGATTAATAGGCTCATCTTTATAAGAGACGGTGTGAGAGGCTGGATCTAAGGTAATATCGTTGTGTACCAGAAGAGGTGCTGCACGAGATGCAAAACGTCTTTGTAAAGATCGAAGACGAGCAAGCAATTCATCGAGATTAAAAGGTTTGGTGAGGTAATCATCCGCACCGCTATCAAGGCCTTTTACACGGTCTTCTACAGATTCTCGAGCAGTAAGGATGAGCACAGGGGTGACATCGCCACGTTCCCTTAAGTTTTGCAATACGGTAATGCCAGGCATTTTAGGTAAACCAAGGTCGAGCACAACAAGATCGAATTTCTCTGTTTTCATTGCTTGATCAGCGAGTGTTCCATCTTTGACCCAATCAACAGTATAACCATCTTGGATCAATCCTTTACGTGTTCCTTCGCCTAATAATTCATCATCTTCAACAAGCAGTACACGCATATGCATCTTCCTCTTTTCACATTCTAATAATTTATCTTTATTTAATAAGTATAGCAAACGAAGCTCTTTTATTGCTAGTAAACGATTGTTATTTCAACAATAAATGAATAGAAGAGAAAAAATTAATCATTTTAGAATTGGTGACAAAAGATAAGTTATAAGGATGTTCTGCACAAAGTATTTTTACTTTTTTTTGATCAATGAGTGGAAGAATGATGTTTGAGATTTTACCAAGCATAATTAAAATGACTGATTTTTGTTCACTAAGGAGGTTCTGCAAGATTTCCTTCATGAAAGGATACCATGCCTTTGCATCTTTTTGGCGCGCACTGGCTTGCAAAACAGGTGTGGTGTTCAGTAGTAAAAATCCATGCTGAATAAAATGGGTAAACAATTCTTCATTTGTTTGTATCAGATGATTTTTAGGTATGCTTTGAATAGCCTCTTGGCTTGTATCACTTGGTGAAAGTAAGCCTTCGGCAATTAATAACATTTTTAAAATATTTCTAAGTGAAGTGGCACGATTTACTTTTTTACTTAATCCAGTCGGTGAAAAAAGGGAGTGGACATCTGCATCCCAAAAAGCATAACCGTTTGCAGAAGCTTTTCGAGGATAGGGAGACTCTCCAAATAAAATATAATTGACTTTTGCAGGTGGTAATGAAAAAGCATTAAATATTTTTTCAGGGCCCGGTAACCATTCATGAGATGAAGCTAATTGCTTAAGATAATGATCATCCATTGCGGATAAACCATTTTCTATTGCAAAATACCACGAAGGATCAACAGATTTGAGATTAAAAGGGCAATTTGTAATGTGCATGGCTTCACTTTTAATGGTGTTATGTTAACCTGACTCACTAACATTAAAGTATCAGGGCATTTAGCATGATTGATAAAACATTACTTGAAATATTAGCCTGTCCCATTTGTAAAGGGGAGTTGCATTATGATCAAACGAATCAAGAATTGACTTGCCGGTTTGATCGCTTAGCTTACCCCATCATTAATGATATCCCTGTGATGTTAGAATCAAGAGCTCGAAGGCTTCATCAGGAAGATGAATAAGTCAACCTTATTGATTGTTCTCATCGTTTTTCGGTGGAGTGTATTTATCTTCACCTTCAGATTCATGTCGATTTTCTCGTCCTTGATGATGTGAAGAATGTCTGTGATGTTTTGAATATTTATGCCTATGAGGTTTGAATCGTGGTTTATGCGATTGCTTAGGCCCTTGTTCGTTTGTTGATTCTTTTTCGCTCGCAATCGGTTTGACTTCACTTGTATTGATCGCTTCTTCATGTTGTTTTAATGGTAAAGACATGTCTTGTTTTTGATAAGGAAGACCTGTCGTATCTTGGGTGGGTTGAGAAATTGGTTGTTGAGTTTCTTCATCTTTTTTTACCTCATATCGATGATCTCGGTGAGGTCTGTGGTCATGATGAGCGGTATGATGGGCCTGTCGATTTCTATCTTGATAGCCTCTTCTATCGTTACGATGATGACGTTTGTTTTTGTGATGACGATGTGGTGGACGTCTCGTTGTTCGATCTTGAGGTTTGTAAGCTCGTCTTGGCTCACTGGTAGAGAGCGTGGTTTGGGCCTTTTTTTCAAATAAGAAGGTAAAAAGTTTTTTTAATAATCCTGGTTCGTGAGATGAAGGCGCTTCCGGTTTAACGGTTGAAGTAACAGGTGGTGCAGCAGGTAACGTTTCCGGAACCATTTTAAGCGCAGCTTCCTGATGTAATTTTTGTGGTTGTTGGACAGCTTGTATTCCGCTGTCTGGATGGAGCGTTAATTTGTAACTGACAAATTTTTCATCTTTTTCTGTAAGATCAGAAAGTCGTATTCTTTCTACTTCATACTGTGGTGTGATGAAGTGTGCATTGGGTACAATGACTACGGAAACTTCTTGGCGTTTTTCGATGTCAATAATTGCGCGTCGTTTTTCATTGAGTAAATAAGCAGCAATATCGGTTGGAAGGATCGCGCGGACTTGCGCAGTATTTTCTTTTAATGCTTCTTCTTCAATGATTCGGATCACAGAAAGCCCAAGTGATTCGATGCCACGAATGGTACCTTGTCCCTGACAACGAGGACAGGTGATTTGACTCGACTCACCCAGCGATGGGCGTAAACGCTGTCTTGACATTTCTAACAAGCCAAATCGAGAAATGCGACCAACTTGTATTCGTGCTCTATCTATTTCTAATGCTTTCTTTAAGCGATCTTCTACTTCACGTTGATTGCGAATCGGTGTCATATCGATAAAATCAATGACAATTAATCCACCAAGATCTCGTAAACGAAGTTGTCTTGCGATTTCATTAGCAGCTTCAAGATTGGTCATGAGCGCCGTTTCTTCGATATCACCACCTTTCGTTGATTTCGCTGAATTAATATCAATAGCAACCAATGCTTCTGAATGATCAATAATAATTGCACCACCAGAAGGTAGGCGAACCTCACGTTGAAAGGCGGATTCAATTTGGCTTTCAATTTGAAAACGAGTAAAAAGTGGTGTGGCATCTTTGTAAAGTTTGACACGATTAACAAAATCAGGCCGAATCAATTTAAGGTGATTGATAATTGACTCATAAACATCGGGATGATCAATCAAAATTTCATCAATATCTTTCCGTAAATAATCTCGTAACGCACGAATCATTGCATCACTTTCGCGATAAATGAGGAAAGAAGCAGGAGCCCCTTCAGATGTTTTAAGGATAGCATCCCAAAGACGTAATAAAATGTCCAAGTCCCATTGCAATTCTTCTTGAGAGCGGCCGCCGCCTGCTGTACGGACAATCAATCCCATTCCATCAGGAACTTGTAAAGTATTTAAAAGGTTTTGTAGATCATCGCGTTCCTCACCTTCAATTCGTCTAGAAACACCACCAGCACGAGGATTATTTGGCATGAGGACGAGGTAACAACCTGGCAAAGTAATAAATGTTGTGAGTGCAGCGCCTTTATTTCCGCGTTCTTCTTTTTCAACTTGAACGATGAGTTCTTGTCCTTCTTCAAGTACCTCAGTGATAGTGGGGCGCCTGTTCGTATCGGTAAAGCTACTTTTAAAGGAAGAGCGAGCGACTTCTTTTAGGGGAAGGAATCCGTGTCGTTCTTCGCCATAATCGACAAAAGCAGCTTCTAAACTGGGTTCAATTCGGGTGACTTTTCCCTTATAAATGTTTGATTGTTTTTGTTCGCGTGATGACGACTCAATAATAAGATCATAAAGATATTGGCCAGAGGCAAGACCGATGCGCAACTCTTCATCTTTATGAGTTGCGTTAATAAGCATTCTATTCATAATAATCATCCACTTAGGCTGTACTAGCACATGGATGAGAAGAATATTTTTAGCTGCGCTGTGATATCACACTTTACAGGTGTGAAAATTTTTTCTAATCAACTGTTTCTTTAATTGTATCGGAATCAGTTCCTAAAAAAAACTTGTTGGGTAAGTTAATCCAACAAATATTTAATCCTAAACTTCGTGTCATCTTGGAGCGTCCGCTGCGCGAATTCTAAAAAAATGTTATTCTCTCTCATTCATTAGTGCTGACTGCACGTTAAAATTTAATGTTTCTTTATTTTTACTGACCACGGGTTCGATAGATCACCGTAATCTGTCAAATCTGATTGTGATAATACTGATAAATGTTACCAAGATATCTTTCTTATATCAATTTAATATACAATTTTGTCCCGTACCAAGGAAAACGATAATGAATTGTATATATATTAATCAGTTTAAATAGCTTTAATCATGCGAATCAATCAATCTAAAAAAGACAAGCATCAATTATCAACAGTGCACTATGTGCAGGTAGACCCTGAATATTCAGGTCAGAGAATCGATAATTTTTTAATTAGGCACCTGAAAACCCTTCCTAAATCTAGAATTTATCGTTTATTAAGGAAGGGCGAAGTTCGGGTAAATAAGAAGCGAATCGATGCAAGTTATCGTCTAATCGAAGGAGATCGCATCAGAATTCCACCTCTTTACCTGGCTGAACAAGCAAAAAAGGTCCCCCCAGCTCAATCAACAATACAGAAATTAGCAGAGAGAATTCTTTACGAAGATGATGAATTATTAGTCATCAATAAACCTTCTGGCATGTCTGTGCATGCAGGCCAATCTGTACGCATAGGCATTATTGAAGCATTACGGCATCTTTATACTAAACATCCACATTTGGAGCTTGCCCACCGCCTTGATTCTGAAACATCTGGTTGTTTAGTCATTGCTAAAAAACGTCGTGTATTACGAGAAATTCATGCTTTATTACGTGAAGGGAAGGTTAAAAAAACTTATTTAGCGCTTACAAAAGGAGCCTGGAAGCAAAAAATAACACGTGTTGATTTACCATTACGTAAAATTTATCGTGAAAAAGGGCATACTGTTTTAGTTCAACAGGATGGAAAATCTGCATTGACTGAATTTCATGTATTAAAGCAATTTAATACAGCAGCATTGCTTGAAGTCCATCTTTTTACAGGACGTACCCATCAAATTAGAGTTCATGCGCAAGCGCAAGGTCATCCCATTGCTGGGGATGAACGCTATGGGGATAAAAATTTTAACCAAGTATTAAACAGCTTAGGTCTTAAGCGGTTATTTTTACATGCAAGTCAAATTGAGTTTGAATTGCAGACAGGAGGACGTCACATTAAAGTATCTGCACCTTTAGAGGTTGATTTAACATCTGTATTAAATAATTTGGGGACTGACCTTCATGAAAAATGAACATGAATCACTAGAGTTGCAAGATGAAAAAACGCTTCAACGTAGCATTTACCTTCTTCCTAATTTATTAACGACTGCAGCGCTCTTTGCTGGTTTTTATTCCATAGTGGCTGCAATGAAAGGTCATTTTGAAGCTTCTGCAATCGCTATTTTCATTGCGATGATTGCAGATGGTTTGGATGGGAGGCTTGCACGTTTAACCAATACGCAAAGTTTATTTGGTGCTCAATATGACAGCTTATCAGATATGGTCGCTTTTGGGGTTGCACCCTCACTTGTTGCATTTAGTTTTGCATTGTTTCATTTGGGAAAATTAGGATGGTTAATTGCATTTTTATATACAGCAGCGACGGCACTACGTTTAGCACGTTTTAATATACAACCCACCGATACGCATTATTTTAAAGGCTTACCTTGCCCCTCCAGTGCTGGAGCAATTGCAAGTATGATATGGATTAGTGCGAATTATGGGATGAATGGAGTTGTTTTTGCTGTTCCAATTGCTTTCGTGACACTTGCTGTTGCTGTTTTGATGGTGAGTACTATTCGCTACTATAGTTTTAAACATATTGATTTTAAAGGCCGTGTTCCATTTTTAACGGTTGTTGCTGCTGTATTTATTTTGGTAGCGATTGCATTGGAACCACCAGAAATATTATTTGCCATATTTTTCTGTTATGTGATCTCAGGGCTTTTTGTAACTTTATGGCAACTACGTAAACTTCGCAGACGACGTTAGAGCTTGTTAACAAGCTCCGGGACGTGTTGACAATTGAGTAAGCTATTGATTTTACTCATGGCTCGTCGGGCTCCGCCCTCCTGCGCTTGACTTCGTCAAATCAATAGCTTACTCAATTGTCAACACGTTCTAACATTCTGGTAAATTTGCAGCTAATCCACCTAGAGAAGTTTCTTTATAGATAGTCATCATATCTTTTCCAGTTTGTTTCATGGTTGCGATGACTTTATCTAAAGAGACATAATGTTCGCCGTTTCCTAGTAAGGCTAAACGAGCTGCATTGACTGCTTTTACAGCTCCCATTGCATTGCGTTCTATGCAAGGAATTTGTACAAGCCCATTAATAGGATCACAAGTTAATCCTAAATGATGTTCCATCGCAATTTCAGCCGCATTTTCGATTTGATATAAACTGCCCCCCAATACAGCAGTTAAAGCCCCAGCAGCCATAGAGCAAGCAACCCCCACTTCACCTTGACAACCCGCTTCTGCGCCTGAAATGGATGCGCCACTTTTGTAAAGTATGGCGATTGCACCCGCAGTTAATAAAAATGGTATAGCCTCGTTTTTTTGGGAGCTAGGATAAAATGTTAAATAATAATGAAGGACAGCAGGAATGATGCCTGCTGCACCATTAGTTGGGGCGGTCACAATGCGTCCACCTGCTGCATTTTCTTCGTTCACAGCAATCGCATAAAGGTTTAACCATTCCATACTGTCTGTCATTTCGTGTGAAGCAGGACGTCCTTTTGCCAAGAGTTTTTGATAGAGTGAAGGGGCGCGACGGTTGATATTTAATCCGCCAGGAAGCATACCTGTTGTTTGACATCCGAGATCAATACATTGACGCATAATGTCTGCAATTCTCAGTAATTTTATTTTTACAGTTTTTTCATCTTGTATGGCGCATTCATTTGCAAGCATGAGTTCATGAATAGCCAAGTGATTTTTTTCACAAAGAGCCAACAAATTTTTTGCTGAAGTAAAAGGATAAGGGACGGATTGTGTATACAACTTGGATGGTTCATCCTCATCGAGTATAAACCCACCACCAATTGAATAATAAATTTTTGTGAGAAATTTGTTTTGATTTACATCATAAGCTGTAAAACGCATCCCATTGCTATGAGCTGGGAGTAATTGATTATATTGAAAAATCATATCTGCTAAATAGTTAAATTGAATACAATGTTGTCCTCCCAAATCAATGTTTTGTTTTTCCATGATTTTTTGTGCACGAAGAGAGACGAGCTTAGGGTCGATCGTATCAGGTTCATTACCCTCTAAGCCTAACATTATAGCTCGATCTGTACCGTGTCCTTTGCCTGTAAAAGCCAAGGATCCAAATAATTCGATAGTAAGGCGATGAGTTTGTGACAATTTGTTTTGTAAGATGAGGGTATTGATAAATTTATTTGCAGCTTTCATTGGGCCAACGGTGTGTGAGCTTGAAGGCCCAATGCCAATGGAAAAGAGATCAAAAACACTGAGAGTCATCGTTGTATCCTCTTTCTTACAGTTTAACCTAGTTATTTTGATTGAGGCCAGGGCTGTCGCATTAAAAATCTGCTTGGAGGCAGAACCTTATTTTTAATCTTTAGTCGGGAACAAGCTAACAAAACACCTTTGCACCATCTCATATCCAAGTCACCTCCTTTGGCATGAAAGTGAGTTGGCTGTGAGATGGTGCAATTCATTGGGTTAGTTCAGTCCGACTAGAGATTAAAAATAAGGTTCTGCCTCCAAGCAGTTTTTTAATGCGACAGCACTGATTGAGGCAGCATTTCTTTATATATAAATAGTTTAATGATAAAATTTAAACCAATTCAGGTAACGTTCAACACTAATTAAAGTATAGAATGATGCGTATTATCCCAGTCAAAATGATCATCAATGCTCGATTGTTAGCTATTTTGTTTTTAGGCTTATCTTCTGGATTGCCCCTTGCACTCGTTGGGTCAACACTTCAAGCTTGGTTTACCGAAGACAATATTCCCTTGATGACCATTGGTGTGCTGACTTTGCTTGGTGCGCCTTATACATTTAAATTTTTATGGGCTCCTATTGTTGATCACTATCGCCTTGATCGCTTTGGTGGAAGACGTGCTTGGATTTTACTGACGCAATTTGTGCTTTGTCTTTCGCTTCTTATGCTTTCAACACTTGATCCTTATCATCAAACGACTTTAGTGAGTCTATTTGCTTTATTGACTGCATTTTTATCAGCATCACAAGATATTGCGATTGATGCATACCGAACAGACTTATTAACAAAAGAAGAAAGAGGATTGGGCGCTGCGTATTTCGCTTGTACGTATCGCATTGGGGTTATTATTTCTGGCGGGCTCGCATTAATATTTGCCGATTACTTCGGTTTTCAAAAAACTTATCAATTAATGGCCGTCCTTATGTTTTTGCAAATGCTTCCGGCCTATTACGCCCCCCGTTTACCCGCGGTTTCTTCTTCAAAAAAATTATTTCGTACCGCAATCGATGCATTTTTAGATTTACTTCGGCGTGATAAAATCGTGTTATTACTGCTTTTTGTCTTTTTTTATAAATTTGGCGATGCTTTGGCTCTATCATTAATGAGTAATTTTCTTTTACATGGATTGCATTTTTCACTGACAGAAGTTGGGCTTGCTTATAAATTTGTAGGATTTTTTGCTGTTACACTGGGCGGCTTTATAGGGGGATTGTTATTAATCCGTTTGGAAATTTATCATGCATTATTATCATTTGGATTGGCGCAAGCTTTTTCTAATTTAATGTTTGCAGTCCTTGCATTTGTAGGCCAAAAGTTTTGGTTGCTTACGACCGCAATGTTTATTGAAAATTTTTGTAGCGGTTTAAGCACGGCTGCATTTTTTGCATTTTTAATGTCACTTTGTCATAGACGATTTTCAGCAAGTCACTATGCCTTACTATCAGCTGTTTCATCATTCGCTAGGGTTTTTTTAGGGCCACTTGCAGCATATATGGTTTCCGAGTTAGGTTGGATGTTTTTTTATATTTGGACGGTCGTTCTATGTTTTCCAGGATTATTGTTTTTAATTCTGCTAAAAGAAAAGGTACAAGGCTATGCAGAAGTTATTGCAAATTAATTTTTCAAAGTTAGTTTTTATTTTGATTATAATATTGGCATCAAATGTTCTTTATGCTGAACCAAAAACGATTGATCGTATACAATTGGCTGGTCAACAAATTAGTATGTTAAAAAATAGACTCACGCAAACGGAACAAGAGTTAACCACGCTTCAACGAGAACACGATCAACAGGTTTCACAGTTAACACTTGAAAAGGCGAGTAAAAATATTCTTGATAAAGCAGCCCTTGATATTTCCGTTGCAAAATCAAATCTTGATAGCACAACGATTGAATTGGTCGATACGCAACAAAGTGTAAATTGGTTGGAAAAAAATATTCAAGAAATTGATAATCAATTAAATATTATGGCAATGTTTGGATTAAAGACAGCACAAGATGAAATACTGAATAAGCAGTCCTTACATTCTGATCTTGTATATCAACAAAAACTTCTAACATTGGAAAAAAATCGCGTACAATATCTGCAAAATCTCCAAAACAACTTGAAAAATATTGTTCAATTTAAACATGAAAAATTTAACCGTATCGAAAATTTATTAAAATCACGTAACATGCTGTTAATCAAACAGCAACAAATGAGAGATGAATTGTTTTATGAAGAACAACAAAATCAATGGTTAGAAAAACTTAATATATTATATAACGAAATATCAAAAATCGATCCCGTTCAGTCAAGAATCCAGTATTCAATGCTCGAGCGAGATATATTTTTCGCAAATGAAAGCGCAAATTATGCTTATATTCAATCCTTGATTGCCCGTTATAAAGATCAAATTCAACAAATGAAGCTAACTGTATTACGCAGTAATTCAATTAGCTTATTAAATGAAGTTAGTGATCAAGCGCAAACCTTAACCAAACAGATTGATCGTTTGGTTTTAGTTTTAGAAGCACGAATCAATTTATTAGAAAAGCACATTACTTACTTATCAAAAAAAAATCATGACAATGAATCCTTGAGTGTTTATTTAAAACGCTTGGAAACACTTAATAAACAATACCAATCCATTGAAGCGAAACTTGTTGGGTTGAAAAAATCACTGGGTGAATTTAGAAAAATGATAGATCAAGCCCTTCAAAATGAATTGTCAGCTCGGCAAGGGTTGCCAACGTTTAACATGAAAATGTTGCTTGATCTTGGTAAAGAAATTTTATTGGTCCCAGCGCTTACTTTTCAAATTGTTAAGAGCCTTTCACTCTATTTATTTAAAGGATTTTATTCAATCAGTGTTTTAGGATGGTGTTTTTTTATATTGCTTGAATCAATCGTTTTGTCTACGTTATTTTCAATATATTATTTTATTAATAAGTTACTTGCTTATCCTGCCACTTGGCATCATCAAATTAATTCAAAATGGTTAGTATTGCAATGGTTTAAGCGAAATTTTTGGGATTTGGCTATTATCAGTCATGCAACCGGCGCAATGTTTTATTTTGGCGTTCCGCTCAAAAATTATATTTTTATAGTTTATTTATCATTTGTTTGGATTCTTTTAAAAAGCATCATGGTTATTGCTCGTATATGCTTAATTGAAACGACTCATCATACGGCAGGACATGATGTTAAATTGTATTATCGATTAAAATGGATGATTATTATTAGTGGTTCAATCGTTGCGTTGACAGTTTTTGTCCATCAGCTTCCATTGATTTATGAATTGAAAATGCTTTGCGACCAACTATTTTTATTGTTCTTGATGGTTTTTTCACTATTGTTATTGCGTTCATGGCATATTGTTCCAAGTTTAATTCTATCGCAAATGGAAACACAACACCCTTATCTTAAAAATAGTATACGTTTAATTGGTATTTTAATTCCCTTACTCATGCTTGGAAATTCAGTGATTGGTCTTGCGGGTTTTATGAATTTAGTGATGACCATTTCTTGGTATGAAGGCGTATTTTTAGTTGTTTTAATCGGCTATTTAGTTTTGCGCGGTTTACTTTCAGATGCCATGGAACAGCTTTTCAAAATAGTTATACAGTATACGTACAATGGTTGGCTATGGACAGAAGCATTTTTAAAACCACTTGATAACGTATTGCGCATTACTTTGTTTTTATTTGCATGGGCAGTGTTATTTCTTTTATATGGATGGGATAAACAATCACCAATCGTTGAGCGATTAACACGATTATTGCACTATCAGTTGGCTAATGTTTTAAATACAACGATTACGCCACTCAGCATGATTGAACTGTTTATTGTCATTTCAATTTTTTATTGGACAGCAAAATGGACGCGAGAATTTATATATCGCTTACTGTCATCGCGTACAAAAGACATGGGCATTCGAAATAGTCTTGCAATCTTAAGTCAATATAGCGTCATTTTTTTTGGTATTTTTATTTGTTTGCGTGTTCTTGGCATTGATTTACGCGCACTTGCAGTTGTTGCTGGTATGTTAGCTTTTGGTGTTGGCTTAGGGCTTCGAGATCTTGCAAACAATTTTGCATGTGGTTTTTTAATTTTGTTGGAGCGACCACTGCGTGTTGGAGATATTGTCAGTATTCATGAAGAGGAAGGAGAAGTGATTCACATTGGTAGCCGGGCAATAACGATTCGAACTTCAGACCATATGGAATTAGTGGTGCCTAACACTGAAATTTTTAATAAATCATTTACGAATTGGACAGCTAAAGATAACATTGTAAGAACAGTTACTTCACTAAAGATTAGTCGTTATGATAATCCACATGAAGTTAAAGAAATCATTCATCATGTATTGTCCGCACATAAAGATGTATTAAAAGATCCTGTTCCCGAAGTGTTGTTAAAGGAAATGAATGATACTTTGATGCAATTTGAGATCAGATATTTTGTAAATATTCGTCAAGTAAAATCAAGAGTGAGCGTCATATCGTCTGTATTGTTGGATGTTTGGGATTCATTTGCTAAACATGGTATTAAACCACCGTATCCACAGCATGAAATATTTTTACGCAATGAACCTATTATGTTTAATCTTGAGAAGACGCCTAGTAACTCGAATTAAATATTGAAGGGATGTATATGTTTAACCTAGGGAAAAACATTTTTTTATTTTTAATAAGCATTTGTTTTACTTCTATACTATTTGCGCAATCAGCATATGATAATGCACCGCCATTTTCTTTTAATGAGATTAAAATGATTAGGCGAAATTTATTTAATAACATTGCAACACATCAACACGTATTTACAAAAAAGGATTTAAATCGAATTATTATTTCAACCCCCGGAGCAATTCTTGCATCACCTTCTAACCATGATCCTTTTTTCAGTCAAGATTATCAATTTCATTGGGTTAGAGATGCAGCCCTCACGATGAATGAAGTTGTGTATCTTTATGCACATTCATCTGATCGTGAACGAAAAATATTAAAATCATATTTAATGTATTACATTGAATACGAAAAGCAAGCACAACGTTATATTCTTGGTGAACCCAAATACAATTTAGATGGGACCGTCTTTGAAGGAGACTGGGCACGCCCACAAAATGATGGGCCAGCCTTGCGTGCAATTACACTGATGAATATCTTACATGAATTAAAAAATACTGAACCTCAAGCTTGGATACGTAATATATATTACAGGATGGTTGTAAAAGATTTGGATTATATCGAATTGCATTGGCACGATTTTAGCTACGATTTGTGGGAAGAGGTTAACGATCAGGATCACTTTTTTACGAAAATGGTGCAACGAAAAGCATTAATCGTAGGCGCAAATTGGGCGAAAACATTTGACGATTATACTCGTTATCAGGTGTATAAGAATATCGCGAACCAACTTTCTTTATCTTTAATGAATCATTGGGATGGCAATCGTGGATATTACACAGAAACACTTAAGCAATTGAACTATAAAGGTGGCGGGTTAAATATATCTATTTTATTAGGTGTTTTATATGGTGCAGTTGATTCACCAAATGATGCTTTTTCTCTCAATGAAGATAAAATTTTGAAAACCATTTATGCTTTGCGTCAGGCATTTGCTTTAGAGTATCCCATTAATCGTAATCATCTGGAACAAGTGCCGCTGATGGGTCGTTATCCGAATGATATTTATGATGGTGATCAATTCATCCTAGGAAATCCTTGGATTTTAACAACGGCAGCGCTTGCACAGTATTATTATGCATTGGCTCAATTATTTTTAAAACAAGGCTATGTGGTTGTGGATAAGGACAACTTATTGTTTTTTCAGCAAATTGACCCTGCTATTACTTACCTTGGCATGATTAAGGATAAGCAATTTCACCGCATCATTCATCAGTTAATTCTTCAAGGAGATACTTTATTGATGCGAATCAAGTCGTTGGGTTTATGCTACGCCAAGGATGATTGTTATCATTATGCAGAACAAATTGATAGAACGACTGGGAAGCAAACAAGTGCGAAAGATTTAACTTGGGGGTATGTTGCTATTTTGCAAGCAATGCAATATCGTACGCAAAGAATTGCTGTAACATAAATAATAAGATCAAAACGAGAGAATACTATGTTAGATAGAATTGAAACAACGATTTCATCGGCTAATGCATTTTTTAATCGAAAGCAATATGAGTTATCTTATAAAACTTACCAAGATGCACTTGATTTACTCCATACATATGATGCGTTACCACTTGATCGGGAGTATCTACAATTTTATTGTTATTTGGGGCAATTAGAATCACGCGTAAGTTGCTCTGCGATCCCAATAACCGAATTTAAAGATGAATTTAACCAATTACAAAATAAATACCTTCAAATTCAACCATCAGATGCGCTTAAAAATCATTTAAATAGTAAATCTCTTCAATTATCTAAAGACATAGATGATACAACTAAAAGATTAACCAATGGAATTAAAAAGCTTGATGAAAATATCAATGCTCAAATTACTTACATGCTTGATCATACGACCTACATTTCAAATCTAATATCAAAAATTCCTGTATCGAATCAAGATGAAATGCAAACTCTACAAATTTCTCTCGCTGCTAAAATGGCATCTTTAAATTTTGAACATAAAGAAAATCTTCTCAAAGTGATAGATGATAATATTGAGACGATAAAAAATTACGAGGCGTTTCAATGTGATCATTTATCTCGAATTCCTTTAAAAAGAAACCGTGTTTTTTCTCTTCAACAATCGCTTTATAAAAATAAAGGCGATATTTATTTTGGTTTATTTAAGTCCGCTAATGAAGTAGAAAAATTTATATTTCTTCAGAATGCCAAACGAGCTTACGAAGAGGCTATTAACATATTGAAATCTCATTCTGATTCGAATAAACATACATTGAGCCAATATGCAAGAGCAGCAATTCCACTGTGTTTTAGCATATTAAAGATATATAGTGAATTATTAATACTTATATCTGACGCATCAGAAAATTTGCATTATCTTGATTGTATTGCAGACTATATTAAAAATTCAAATTTAGAAAAAACCATTCATTACCTAAACAGTTCTCATCAAGATAGATGCGAGCGAAATAAAGCTTACATTGAATTAAATCTTTGTTATCAAAAACTCGCAGATCATTATTCCAATCTTGCTAAATATTCTTCCTTGGCTAATAAAAAAATAGTGTTGTTCAATAAAGCGAGTCGATACTATGAATATGTTTTAGTTATTTCTGATGTCATTATTTCTACCGAAAAAAATGCTGATACAAATTTCGATTCTAGCTACTTAAAAAAATTAGAGGTGTTATCTGAGTTAATTTCTGTTGATAAGGAAAATAAACATACTTATGTTAACGAAGCAAATGATTTCGTTAAAAATTACAAAATATTAAAACGTATCAATGATATTAAGAATGAAACAGAACGAAATGAAATTCGTGCTAAACTATCCTCTTTTGACTTTATAACATCTGAAACTCTACAGGCAAACCCTAGTAAAAAAAGAAAAATAAATCATAATGAAGAATTAGATCTTCAAAACGCAGCTTTTTCTTTGTTAATCTTAAAAAAAGACGATCAGTTGCCTGAGTTGACAGAATTTATCGGTGGTTTAGCTAACAAAATCAAAACTGATCCTTGTGAGGACAGCGCTCAGCTCAAAATTAAGCGCGACAGTCAAAGCGATCATCTTACACATTCAGTTTTTGCTCAACCTCCAAACCTGTTACAAGAGTCATCCCCACTTTCGATAGCCTCGTTTGGCTCTAAAAAAAACTACCGCTAATGAGAAGAAGCAGATATACTTCTGCGTCAAATCATTGTTAACAATAGATGGTACATCGTTATTTCATTTTGCAATAAAAGGGAAAAGGAATGATGGATTTATCAAATCTTCTTAGTGTCGCAGGTGTTATTGGAATAGTTTTTTTATCCGCATTTTATCAATTGAAGCCAATTATTTGGACAATTTTATTGGGGATAGTGTTAATTTATTGTACTGGGATGGCTTATTTGTCATTACCCATCGCGGTTATTTTGTGGCTTATTTATCTCCCTAGTGCATTATTTGTTAATTTACATCAATTTCGTCAGAAACATTTCATCACACCACTATTAACACGATTAAAAAAGCAAATGCCATCTATTAGTCGTACTGAACGTGAAGCAATTGAAGCGGGTAATACATGGTGGGAAAAAGAATTGTTTTGCGGGAGGCCAAAATGGAAAATATTGCTTAATATTTCCGCCCCAAAACTTTCTTCAGATGAAGAAGCATTTCTTGAAAATCAAGTTGAAACAGTGTGTTCGATGATAAATGATTGGCAAGTCGTTCATCATGACCGAGATTTACCTCGCGAAGTTTGGGATTATTTAAAACGTGAAAAATTTTTTGGATTAGTTATTCCCAAGGAATATGGTGGCTTAGGTTTTTCAGCTATCGCCCACTCAAATATCGTCGTTAAAATTGCAACGCGTAGCATTAGTGCTGCAGTGAATACGATGGTTCCTAATTCACTTGGCCCTGCTGAATTATTATTGCATTATGGTACAGATGATCAAAAAAATTATTATTTACCGAGACTTGCTGCAGGACAAGAAATTCCATGTTTTGCACTAACCGCTACCGATGCGGGGAGTGATGCAAGTTCTATTCCCGATTCTGGCATTGTTTGTCGCGGCGAACATGAAGGGCAAGTGATGATTGGCATACGTTTGAATTGGGACAAACGTTATATCACTTTAGCGCCCATCGCCACCCTACTTGGTCTTGCTTTTCATTTATATGATCCTGACCATTTGTTAGGCCCAAAAGATGATTTAGGCATTACTTTATGTTTGATTCCAACCTCCCATCCAGGGGTTGAAATTGGTCATCGTCATTATCCGTTACAACTTGCATTCATGAATGGCCCGACACGTGGTAAAGATGTATTCATTCCATTAGATTGGATCATTGGTGGAGCTGATATGGCAGGGCAGGGGTGGCGTATGCTGATGGAATGTCTTTCTATTGGCCGTTCTATTTCTTTACCGGCGCTTTCAGCAGCGTGTGGTAAATTAACTTATCGCTATACAGGTGCTTATGCACGATTACGTCGGCAATTTAATACGCCCATTGCTTCATTTGAAGGCATAGAAGAAGCATTGTCCTATATTGCTGGCTTTACTTATTTGCTAGAAGCCTCTCGTATGATGACGGCGGGTGCTGTTGATTTAAAAATCAAACCTGCCATCGCATCTGCAATTGCAAAATATCACATGACTGAAATGTCGCGTGATGTTGTTTCACATGCAATGGATATTCATGCAGGGCACATGATACAAGTTGGGCCGCGTAACTTTCTTGCTTATGCTCATATTTCAATCCCCATTAGTATTACCGTTGAAGGTGCGAATATTCTCACTCGTAATTTAATTATCTTTGGGCAAGGTGCAATTCGCTGCCATCCTTATCTTTTAAAAGAAGTAGAATTAATTAATTCACCAGCACCAAAAATTGAAGACCTCGATCAAATTTTAATGAAGCACATCGGTTATTTTGCTAGTAATTTGTTGCGCAATGTTGCCTATGGTTTAACAGGTGGACGTTTAATATTTGCTACAAATAAAATTAGAAAAATTAAAAAATATGAGCGGCAACTTACTCGCATGAGTACAGCACTTTCATTATTGGCTGATACATCATTAATTTTATTAGGCGGGAGCTTGAAACGCCGGGAGCGTACATCTGCACGATTAGGAGATATATTAAGTCAATTATATCTCGCATCGGCAGTGCTCAAATATTTTCATGATAATCAACAACCACAGTCAGATATTGATTATGTTTGTTGGTCATTAGAGCATGCATTACATCAAATTCAAATTGCATGTGATGATTTTACAAATAATTTCTCATATCGTTTGGTGGGTAAATTATTAAAATGGATTATTTTTCCTTTTGGCCGCGCCTACCATGGGCCGAGTGACAAACTCAGCAAAAATATTGTGATGCCTATGCTTGAACCAACAGACATACGATCTCGTTTAACACAATATTGTTATATTGGGAAACAAGAAACAGATTTAAGTTTTCGTCTTGAAAAAGCATTATCGCAAGTTGAAAAGGTTGATCCTGTTTGGAAAAAATTACATCAAGCCGTACAGCGTGGTAACATACCAGCATGGTATGATTTTGAAAAGCGAATTGAATCAGCAAAAAACTCTGGCATATTATCAACTGAAGAAGCAGATTTATTGCAGGAATATGAAAAATTAAGAAAGGAAATTGTTAAAGTAAACGAATTTTCATTTAAATTAGATAAAGTAATCGCATAACGATAAGGAAAATTTTATGACTGAAACATCATTTATGCGGGACGTTTACATTGTAGATGGTGCACGTTCCCCATTTTTGAAAGCAAAAGGAGGGCCAGGCCCATTTTCTGCTTCTGATCTTGCAGTAAATGCAGGCAGAGAATTATTAGCGCGACATGCATTTTCTCCTGAGGCACTTGGTGAAGTTGTGATTGGTTGTGTGATGCCAACACCTGATGAAGCTAATATCGCACGTCTTATTTCTTTACGTTTAGGTTGTGGTAAATCCATGCCCGCTTGGACAGTGCAGCGTAATTGTGCATCAGGCATGCAAGCATTAGATAGCGCGGTAAAAGATATTGCTATTGGTCGCTATGATTTAGTTTTAGCAGGTGGAGCAGATGCAATGAGTCATGCGCCGCTCCTTTATAATGAAGCAATGACGTTATGGCTTGCTTCTCTTTGGACTGCTAAGGGATGGAAAAATAAATTAAAAGGATGGGCTCAATTTCGTCCATATTATTTAAAACCAGTAATTTCCCTTTTACGTGGATTAACAGATCCTTTAGTGAATCTTTCCATGGGGCAAACGGCTGAAAATCTTGCTTACCGTTTTCACTTGACACGTGAACAAATGGACCAATTTGCATTAGAGAGCCATCAGCGTGTAGCACAAGCGCAAGAACAAAAACATTTTGATGAAATTACACCTTTATTTACAAAAAATGGTGATTTTTATCTTGCTGATGATGGCGTACGTCAAGATTCATCAATGGAAAAACTTGCAAAATTAAAAGCTTTCTTTGATAAAAAATTTGGTAGTGTGACTGCAGGAAATAGTTCGCAAGTTTCAGATGGTGCTGCTTTATTATTATTGGCGAGTCGTGAAGCCGTAGAACAGTATCATTTACCTGTTCTTGCACGAATTAAAGCAGTTGAATGGGCAGGTGTTGACCCTGCTGAAATGGGCCTTGGGCCAGTTTATGCGGTGAATCAATTATTAAAACGCTTCAACTTATCAATGCAAGATATTGATTTTTGGGAGATTAATGAAGCATTCGCTGCGCAAGTATTGGCATGTCTTGCCGCCTGGGAAAGTGATGAATACTGTCGTAAAAATTTAAATCGAAATGGTGCTTTAGGAAAAATCGATCGTTCAAAATTAAATGTTGATGGTGGTGCAGTTGCTTTAGGACACCCTGTTGGTGCAAGTGGTGCACGTATTGCACTTCATCTTGCGCATGTTTTAAAACGTAATCATGCACAAAAAGGGATAGCAACAATTTGTATTGGTGGTGGACAAGGCGGTGCAATGTTAATTGAAAATGTATCTGGGGTGTAATCATGAACATGACGCAAAGCTACAAGCATTGGCAGTTAGAAACGGATAACGATCAAATTTTATGGCTTTATTTTGATAAACAAGGTGCAAGTGTCAATACGATTAATCGTGAAGTAATGGAAGAGTTTGCGGCTATTACAGAAACATTAAAACAAGATGTTACCCACAAAGGTGTCATTATTGCATCGGCTAAAAAAAATGGGTTTATTGCAGGCGCTGATATTTCACAATTTACTCAATTTAAAGATATTGAAGAGTCAACTGATGCGCTTCGTATGGGGCAAAAAGTTTTAAACGAGTTTGAAGCTTTAAAATTGCCGACTGTTGCAATGATTGATGGTTTTTGTTTGGGTGGTGGTTTAGAGCTTGTTTTAGCCTGCCGTTATCGTGTTGTTGAAGAAAGTTCAAAAACTCGATTGGGGTTGCCTGAAGTTAAACTGGGTATCCATCCTGGCTGGGGTGGAACAGTGCGTTTACCGCGTTTAATTGGCTCTTTGCAAGGCTTGAATATGGTGCTTTCAGGCCATACGGTCAGTGGAAAAATTGCAGCAAAACTTGGATTAGCAGATGTTGCTGTGCCTAAACGACAACTTGTTCATGCAGCAAAATATTATATTCTGAATCAACCGCCTGTACATCAAGCAACAACCTTGCAATCTCTATCGAATAATAAAATTGCAAGACAACTCATTGCGCAATTTTTAAGAAAGAAATTACGCGCTAAAATTAATCCCTTACATTACCCAGCGCCCTTTGATGCCTTAGAAAATTGGGAAGCGGTTGGTGTACAAAGCAATGAAGCTTACGAACGAGAAGCAAAAAGTTGTGGCCGTTTATTTTTTAGTGAAACTTGCCAAAACCTCGTGCGCGTTTTCTTTTTACAAGAAAAAATGAAAGGTCTTGCAAAAGATATTTCATTTTCGCCTAAACATATTCATGTTATTGGCGCAGGGACAATGGGTGGTGACATTGCGGCCTGGTGCGCTTTACGCGGTTTTACGGTTACGCTGCAAGATTTAGAAGCTCGTTATATTGCTCCAGCCATTAAACGAGCAGCCGCATTATTTAAAGATAAGCTAAAAGAACGCCATCTTATTCAACAAGCAATGGATCGCTTAATTCCTGACATACAAGGAAATGGTTTGCCAAAAGCAGATATTATTATTGAAGCTGTTATTGAAGATCTTGCTATAAAGCAATCTATTTTCAAGCAAATTGAAGCAAAAGCTAAACCTGATGCTATTCTTGCTACAAATACATCCAGTATTCCACTGGATGAAATTAATACGATTTTATCTCATCCAGAACGTCTTGTTGGCATTCATTTTTTCAATCCAGTTGCTAAAATGCAATTGGTTGAAGTGGTAAAAGGCGCTCACACGAGCCAAACTATTATTGACCAAGCTATTGCATTTGTGCGTCAGATTGATCGCTTGCCTTTACCTGTTAAAAGTAGCCCGGGCTTTTTAGTGAATCGTATCTTGATGCCTTACCTTTTAGAGAGTGTTGAACTCTTAAATGAAGGGGTACCAATGACTGCGATCGATAAAGCCATGACAGATTTTGGCATGCCGATGGGGCCAATTACTTTAGCCGATACGGTTGGTTTAGATGTTTGTCTTTCTGTTGCAAAATATTTAGGACGATATTTTGATACACCCATCCCAACCAAATTAGAAGAATTAGTTGAAAAGAAACAGTTAGGTCGGAAAACGAAAGAAGGGTTTTATAAATACGATAAACGTGGTAAACAAATTAAACCACAAATTATCTCATCTGGTCATTCTTTAGAAGAAATTTCAAATCGATTAGTTTTACGCATGCTTAATGAAGCATTTGCGTGTTTAAGAGAAAATGTCGTAGCTAATGCCGATCTTTTGGATGCTGGCATGATTTTTGGTACTGGTTTTGCACCTTTCCGCGGTGGCCCTATTCATTATGCGAAATCACAAGGTATACATGCTTTATATGAACAATTTGTAAAGCAACAAAAAGCGAAAGGGGATAAACTTGAGGTGAAAGATTGGGATGAGGCGGTGGTGTAAACATTACAGAGCTGCTAACTTAACGATTTAGAAGTTTGCTTAATCGCGATGAAACTCGTTTTTTGGGTGCATCATGTTGCATGAGTTGATCTAAATTTTCTTTTACTTCATGGGAAAACATTCCTTTGAAATTATCGAGCTTTTTAATTTCTTTTAGAATGAGACCAATTTCTCTTGTTAAATAATGATCGTTAGATTCTTTATTAAGTATCTCTATAGGATTTCGTGATTTTTTTGCATTGGCACGCGAAAATAGTGAAAACCGCTTGGATTTATTATATTCTTCATTTTTACTATATTTTTCGCATTGCGCATTAAAATAATCGAGCATGTCTTTCGTTAGTTTAGCTTGGTGGTAAAACGTAGGTGCTTTATATACCTCTATAAATTTATTGAGCATGTTTTTACTTCTGTTTAAAATGAGGAGCTTTTCATCAATAGAAAATAGTTTTTCAATAACTTCATCATGAAATACTCCTTGCTCTAGTTTGCGTTTTTCAAGCATTTTTATCGATTGCAACACAGAATTCATAGTGGGTCTCAATGCTCTGTCATCCTGAAGCATAACATTTATCTGCCAGAACGTCCCATAGCGATCAGGCTCGAAATCGGGGCTAGGTTCTAAAGCAGGATCAAGTTTATATTTAGGATAGTCAGGGTTATTATAAGGCGTTGGAAAATTTTCTGAATCAGCAAACCCGTGTATTTCAGCTAGCATTAGCCCCATGGAGTAAACTTCGCTTGCTTCGGTCGCAGCTGTTTGATAGCCTGCTTGTCCTCGTTCTTGATCAGCATACATTGGCGCGCCGGGTGTTATTTGATTGGCTGTAGCTGTTTCTGAATTAAATTTAGAAACACTTCCTAAGTCAAGTAATTTTGCTTCTTGGGATTCTTCATCAACAATAACGTTTTCGGGTTTTAAATCGCAGTGATAAAAACCTTTGTCACGTAAGCTAACCCAATCAGTTACGATTGCTATGGAAAGTTTAATATCCACAGAAAAATCATGCTCATTTTGCTTTTTTTGTTGTTCTTCAATATAATCGTACAAAGTTCTGCCAGGATGATATTTTGCTAAAAAACTAAATTGTATATCGTTGCCTTTTTGCGCTTCATTAAAAGTAACCTGATCTTGATGTCCTATAGGAATTTCCCGTTCTACAAAACGCTCAATTATTTCTCCTTCAGCTCGGCCTAGTGATTTCAGCGCTTCAAATTCTAATGCTACGCGACGTCGTGTTTCATCAATAAACTTTTGATGTTTTTCATTTTCGGAAAGAGGGTGGGATGAATGTTCTAATCCGTTTTCAATTCCGTTTTGAGCAAATTTTATTCTCGTATAAATATCTTCTTTATCATCATTGTAGGTTTTTTTGAAGTCATCAATATTTTGTTTTTTTTTCGTATCAAAAGCGCTAGCAATATAAACAAGGACGTCATCCTTATCTAATCGATCTTCGCCAAATTTTTTAATATACTCAAAGATATTTTCATAAATCGAATAGACAATTTGATATTTCTGATCTTCATCTTGTTCGTTATTCAAACGGATAACTTTGTCATATATATCTTTTTTTAATTCGCTATCATCTTCTTCATTTTTTCCAATACTTGCAGGTTCGAATTTTCCCAATTTACGACCTAAAACAAATGTTTCTTGTGTTTTAATCACAAATAATTTCTCTGTATCGACATTCAATGCAAATTTAACTTTTCCAAATTCGCCTTCGCCAAGTTTATCGAAGACGACATAGTATTGATTACCTTGTTTGATAACAGGCTGATTATTATTTTTTTCTGGAAATATATCCTGCATCGTAATATTGGCAGTGCTATCGCCGCGGCCTAATTTTTTTCCCATTCTCTTTTTTTCAAAGCGGCCGTCAGAGCGATTAGCAAGTGCTTTTTTTATCTGACTAATATCATCAGCAGAATAAGGATTCAACGCTTTGATTTTTGCTAATGCTTCATTGTAACTTGGCATGACAACCATCCACCCCATTCATTCTAATAGTGATACTTTAATTATAGTCAATACATCATAAATGAGGATTATTAAGTTTATCTTATGAAAAATGCAGCTAATTATTTGAAATTTAAAGAATTAAATTGATCTATTCCAGTTGTTGCGGGGCGAGTTCTTTTTTATAAAAATTAATACTTTCAACCTCTTGCGGATATCCAAATAAAATCACAAACATCGTTACTATCGTGCACATCGTAATATAAAGCGCTGGTGCTAATGAAAAATAAGCATGGGTAAACAGCCACTGAGAAATGACGGGGACAGTGCCGCCTAAAAATCCATTCCCAATGTTATATCCCAATGAAACACCTGTGCACCTTGCTGGCAGTGGAAAATTTTCAACAAGTAATGCAGGTGTAGTGCCTTGTTCTAATGAACTTAATAAAGTAAAAATGAATAACACAACAATAATGATGATCATGTGTTGAGATTGTAAAAAATAAAATCCAGGGATAGTGACCGTTGTAATCAGTACAGCATTAACAAATAATACTTTTTTTCTTCCCCAATAATCTGATAGTAATCCCGCTAAAGGAACAAGAACAATCATGCAAGAAATTAGGCTTAACATCAAAAGAGTGACAGTGCGCGAAGGAATGTGTGCATATTCAGTTAAGAAAGTGGGAAGATAAATGAAACAAAAAAAATAAAATGTTGTGCCCATCACAACTGAACCAATTGTGCGTAATAACGCGGGCATATTATTTGTAAAAACGACCTTGATTGGATTTGTTGCAAGATGATTATCTTCTTTAAGTGTATTAAAGGTTGAACTTTCTTGGATATTTAATCGAAAATAATAAATTAATAAACTCAGTATTCCACTTAATAAAAATGGTATTCGAAAGGCATAAATGCTAAGCAATGGTTCATTCAAGTAAGTATTTATTATGAACCCCACAACAAGTGCCAGTAAAATACCAAGGTTTGCACTTGTACATCCGAATGATGTAATGGTGGATCGATAATGAACCGGTGCAGATTCAGTTAAGTAAATCATGTTATTGCTATATTCACCGCCCGTACTTACTCCTTGCCACATTCGAATGAATGTCAGCAGTAAAGGCGAAAGAATGCCAACTTGTTGATAAGTGGGTAAACATCCAATCGCTATTGTTGGCAATGCCATCATTAAAATAGAAAAACGTAAAG
>Ga0155583_116_pt2 | contig 50979 bp, 47 predicted proteins | sample RifCSPhighO2_12_FD_107240 | JGI IMG/M metagenome (GOLD analysis project Ga0155583, IMG submission 107240) | Gammaproteobacteria bacterium RIFCSPHIGHO2_12_FULL_38_14 | reverse complement strand
TTGTAATATTTTTTCTGGATTGCTTCGGCCAAGCGCTACGCGGCCTCGCAATGACGCGCGACTTTAATACAACAACCCTGAGCCTAGAGCGTTACCCATTCACGTTATTCTTCAAGAATCGCCGCAGTATCTTACCCACATTACTCTTTGGTAATTCTTCCCGAAATTCTATATCTTTTGGCACTTTGTATGGTGTTAAATGTTCACGACAGTAGCGAATAACTTGATCTTTTGTAAGATTTTCATCTTCTTTTACAATAAACGCTTTTACTGCTTCTCCAGAGTTTTCATTGAGCACACCTACAACGGCAACTTCTCGCACACCTGGCAATTTAGCAATAACATCCTCTATTTCATTTGGGTAAACGTTAAACCCAGAAACAAGAATCATGTCTTTTTTACGCTCTATAATTCGGAGATAACCTTCTTTATTCATTGAAACAATATCTCCGGTTAAAAACCAGCCTGATGGCGTAAATACTTTTTCAGTTTCGGCAAGATTGTTCCAATAAGCCTTCATGACTTGCGGGCCTTTTACAGCAAGCTCGCCACATTCACCGAGCGGCACTTCATGTCCTTCTTCATCTAAAACACAAACATCAGTTGATGAAACAGGAAGGCCAATCATTCCACTATATTTTTTTGCATTGACGGGATTAATTGTCACACAAGGTGAAGTTTCAGTAAGACCATAAGCTTCGATAATCGGTTTATCTGTAATTTTTTGCCATTGCTCCGCCACCACTTCTTGAACAGCCATACCACCGCCCAGCGTCAACTTTAATTCACTAAAATCTAATTTTTTAAAATTTGGATGTTTAAGCAATGCATTAAATAATGTATTTACACCCGTTATTGCAGTAAATTTGAATTTTTTCATTTCTCTGATCGTGCCTGAAATATCACGCGGGTTTGTGATCAGCACATTGAGCCCGCCTATCTTAGAAAAAAACAAACAATTTCCTGTGAGTGAAAAAATATGATAAAGCGGTAATGCTGTAATAATAATTTCTTGACCTTCTGAAATAATGCTTTTAAACCAAACATCCGCTTGTTGCAAATTCGCAATGATATTACGGTGCGATAAAATAGCGCCCTTTGATACGCCTGTGGTTCCCCCTGTATATTGTAAAAAAGCGGTGTCTTCATTACTAAATGATATTTTTGATAAAGGTAAATCTTTTCCTGCGTGCAATGCTTTTTTAAATGAAATAATAGAAGGAATATGCGCATTTGGCAGAGACCTGCGAATATACTTTAAAACAAAATACATCAGCCAAGACTTCATTGGGGGTAAAAGATCGCCTATGTCAGTGATAATGATGTTTTTAAGGCTTGGGAGCGAAGGCAATACTTTTTCTACAGTATTTGCAAAATTTGAAAGTGCAATAATTGTTTCTGCACCAGAATCTTTAAGTTGATAGAGTAATTCATCTGCGGTGTACAAAGGGTTAACATTAACAACGATCAACCCCGCTCGCAATGCTGCAAACATCGCAATAGGATATTGCAAAATATTGGGAAGCATGATGGCGATACGGTCGCCTTTCTTTAATTTTAATTGATTTTGTAAATAGGCAGCAAAATCACGACTGTATTGATCCAATGCTTGATAAGTTAAAGTGACACCAAAATTATATAAGGCTGGACGGGCATAAAACCGTTTGCATGCTATTTCAAAAACATCTACTAATGATTGGTAAGCATCAGGGTTGATTTCAGCTGGGACACCATGTTCATAGCTTTTTAACCATATCTTTTCCACCTTCACCCGTTCCTTTTCCTGTTGTATAAATTGCATATTACTGATCCCATCTCAATCATGACCGTATTGAACAGATACAATTATCGGGACGGCCGGATTTGAACCGGCGACCACTTGCGCCCCATGCAAGTGCGCTACCAAGCTGCGCCACGCCCCGAAACGAAGTCTCCTCAGTGGGAATAACTGGTTGTACGGTTAGATTTAATGGCTGACTATAATTTCAGATTGCAAATTTTGCAAAATTGTTTCGAGTTCTGCAATAACTTTTTTTACCATCGCATTCGCCCTTACCGATTGGTCAACGGGCTCATTGGTATTTGATAGTTTTATCCGTGCGCCTTCAATGGTGAACCCTTCTTCATAGAGCAATTTCCTAATTTGACGAATCAATAAAACATCTTGATATTGATAATAACGACGATTACCTTTCCGTTTAACTGGCTTGAGTTGAGGAAATTCTTGCTCCCAATATCGCAAAACATAAGCCTTTACAGCGCACAGCTCGCTCACTTCACTAATCGTAAAATAACGCTTGTCAGGAATAGTTGGTAAATCTTTTTTAAATTGCTTACGTCTACTCTGCTTATTCACTAGGTTTTTCCTGCGAGAGGTTTTCTGTATTTTTTTCTACATGTGCTTTTAATTTTTGTCCGCAATGAAAAGTAACAACCCGACGAGCTGTAACAGGCACTTCTTCTCCTGTTCTTGGATTACGTCCTGGTCGCTCATTTTTATCATGAAGCATAAAATTACCAAATCCAGAAATTTTTACTGGTTTAGCATCAACCAGCGAATCGCCGATAGAGTCAAAAAACAATTCTACAATTTCTTTAGCTTCACGGTTGGTCAAGCCAATTTCTTGATCAAGATGTTTTGCAATATCCGCTTTGGTAAGTGTTGTCATTTATTAGCTCCTTAATACTGCGGCAAATTGTTCCTTCAATATTTGTACTATATGTTCCATCAATGCAGTGACCTCTTCATCAACTAACGTACGAGTAGGATGTTGTAAGGTTATCGCAAATGCCATACTTTTTAAACCTGGCGCAATACCTTTCCCTTCGTAAACGTCGAAAATAAAAATCTCTTTTAACCAATCACCTGCGCTCTTTATTATTGTATCCTGAATAGCTTGCAATGGTATAGCCTGATTCACAAGAAGTGCAAGATCTCGTCTAATTTCTGGGAATTTAGACTGTTCCTTATACTGTGAAAGAGCCGCTTCTTTGCCTTGATCAAGCGCAAGCTCAAAAACATAAACCTTGTTGGTGAGATCGAGCTTTTGTAAAGTTTCTGGATGTAAGGCCCCTAATAAACCAATTTTTTGCCCATCCTGGACAATTTCAGCAGACTCACCAGGATGTAGGGCGGGATGTTCGCAACTATTAAATGAATAGTCTTTTATATTTAATAAGTTAAGTATATTTTCTATATTTTGCTTTAAATCATAATAATCAACTGATCTTGCTGCTTCACCCCATTGTTCAGGCATATTCAAGCCAGAAAGTAGCCCAGCTAAACATTTTTTTTCTTCAGCAGCAGAAACAAAAGACGTACCAATTTCGAATAAGCGAACACGATGTTGATTACGATTTTTATTGAAGCGGAAAGCATTAATCAAACCAGGCCATAAGTTTGTCCGCATCACAGCCATTTCGGAAGTAATAGGGTTTGCTAATTCATAGGGTGTTTTTTGGGGATTCAAAAGCATTTGAAGGTGTTTATCGACAAAACTATAGGTAATAATTTCATGATAAGCTTGATCACGCAAAACCTGCCTAATTAAAGAAAGTTGATTTTGTTTCTGATCATCGCAGCGTGCGCTAAGCTTTGCTGTAATTGGCAACGCAGGGATACGATCATAACCATACAAGCGAGCAATGTCTTCAATAATGTCTTCAGGTAAGGTGACATCAAAACGATGGGATGGTGGAACTACCTTAAAACCTTCCTTATGACGCTCCCAAGAAAAAGAAAGTCGATCTAAGATTTTTTCAATTTCATTGGTATTGATGATAATACCTAATAATGTTTCTATATCGCGCGGATGAAGGAAAATTGAATTTGTCTTCGGAAGATATTTTGTATCTGTTACTTCGCACAAAGGGCCCGCTTTACCACCAGCGATTTCAAGAATAAGCTGAGTAGCACGCAAAATTGCTTCTTTTTGAATGGTAGGATCCACACCTCGCTCAAAGCGATAAGCAGCATCTGAATTCAATTGATAATACTGACGCATTTTTGCGATAAGTTGAGGGGAGAAAAATGCACTTTCTAAAAAAATATCTTGCGATGATAAATTCACACTGGACTCTAAACCACCCATAATACCCGCTATCGCAAGTGGTTTTTGCTGGTCAGCAATGATTAAAGTTTCCGTATTTAAGTTTTTTTCACTGCCGTCTAATAAAATAATTTTTTCTCCCGCATGAGCATACCGCACAATAATACCGCTGTTGATTTTTTGTAAATCAAATGCGTGCATGGGCTGTCCCAGCTCAAGCATAATATAATTTGCAACATCAACAATAAAATGAATTGAACGCATACCACATCGTTCCAAACGTTCTTTCATCCAAAGAGGGGTTGCTGCATCAGTTCGAATACCGCGTATGATTCGTCCAAGATAATAAGGACACGCGGCTTGTTCTTGAATTTCAACAGGTAAAACATCATTGTTTGAATCATCGGGCAAGTTAAATGGTAGAGGTTTTTTTAATACAGACTGTGTCAGTGTTGCGATTTCACGCGAAATACCTCTCACACTTAAACAATCACCACGATTAGGTGTAATTGAAACATCAAAAATATAATCATCCAGATGTAAATAGTTTCTTATTGATTCGCCAATGGGTGCATCATCAGGTAAAACAAAAATACCATCGCTTTCTTCTGCCAAGGCAAGCTCTTTTGATGAACATAACATGCCGTAAGAATTGATACCCCGAATTGCAGTTTCTCGAATGATGAGATTATTCGGAAGCACTGCACCAATCAATGCAACAGGAACTTTCATTCCAATTTTAATATTTTGCGCGCCACATACGATGCTTAATACTTTTGAACCCACATTCACTTCACAAAGTTGCAACCGATCTGCTTTCGGATGTTTTTCGATTTTTAGTATTTGCCCAATTACAACTTGGGTAAATGGTTCAGCAACCGGCAAAAGTGATTCAATTTCAAAACCACTCATTGTTAATACGCGAGCTAAGTCCTCTCGTGTTAATTGAGGATTCACCCATTCATGCAACCATGATTCATTAAACTTCATAAGATGTATTCATTAAAATTGGTTTAAAAAACGTATATCATTTTCAAATAATAATCTTAGGTCAGAAATACCATACTTTAATAGCGTTAAGCGATCGATTCCCACGCCAAAAGCAAACCCTCGATATCGTTTATGATCAATATTCGCCATTTGTAAAACACGTGGATGTAACATTCCACATCCTAATATTTCCAACCAGCCTGTATTCTTACAAATTCTGCATCCCTTTCCTTCACAATGCACACAAGCAATATCTACTTCAGCAGAGGGTTCAGTAAATGGAAAATAAGAAGGGCGAAAACGAATAGGAATATCAGGATAAAAGAAAGCATATAAAAACTCTTGCAATATCCCTTTAAGGTGCGCAAAAGAAACATGTTCATCAATCATTAAACATTCCAATTGATGAAACATAGGTGTATGGGTTAAATCAAAATCTCGACGATATACGCGCCCCATTGCAACCATTCTGAATGGCAATGACATAGCTTTCATTGCGCGAATTTCAACAGGTGACATATGTGTACGCAATAACTTCCCACCAGGAAAATAAAAAGTGTCTTGCATAGCTCGAGCTGGATGAAATCGCGGTATGTTTAACGCTTCAAAATTATGATAATCATCTTCAATTTCTGGGCCTTCCAAAAAACAAAATCCCATTTGTGCAAATATAGATCGAAGTGATTCACAGGTTTTTGTGATAGGGTGCATCGTCCCGACATTCATCCCTCGTCCAGGTAATGTAATATCGATGGCTTCTTTTGCAAGTTTTGCTTCAATGAGTATACGTTTTAACTCAGCATCACGTTTTTCAATAAGAGATTGTATCGCTTCTTTAACAGCATTAATTTTTTGACCAACTTGTGGGCGATCTTGTGGATCAATTTTTCCAAGCATTTTTAATTGCTCAGTCAGTTGTCCTTTTTTTCCCAAATAATAAACACGATGATGATCGAGCGATTGTAAATCAGCCGCTTGCGGTATGACTGTTTCAGCTTGCTTTAACAAATCCTCTAAAGTCTGCACGCCGTTTTCAATCCTCACACAGCTTATTTTTTACCGCACCCCGCAACAAGCTTATCCCGTTGTGCTTTTAAACGAGGTGCAGTGTGATATACGATGCGTCAACTACGCTTCAGTGATAAATGGGAGCGTATGATTACGCTGCTAAGCTTTGTTTCGCTTGCGCGACTAATGCCGAAAATGCTGGCTTATCATAAACAGCAAGATCAGCAAGCACTTTACGATCTAAATTAATCGACGCTTTCTTCAAACCATTCATGAACGCGCCATAACTCATCCCATGAGAGCGAGCAGCGGCATTAACACGTACAATCCAAAGTGCGCGAAATTCTCGTTTTTTTTGGCGACGGTCACGAAATGCATATTGCGCAGCTTTAATAACGGCTTGTTTTGCAACGCGATAAACACGACTTCTCGCTCCATAATAACCTTTTGCTTTATCAAGTACTTTTTTATGTCTAGCACTTGCAGTTACACCACGTTTGACTCTTGGCATAAAAAACCCCTACTTTTCTATTAATTCTCTACCCTACCCTTCGTAAGGCAGCATTTGTTGCACTCTTCCTAAATCTTCGTCACGAACACGAAGGGTTGTCCTTAAATGACGTTTGCGCTTAGTCGATTTTTTCGTCAAGATATGGTTACGATTTGCACTACGGCACTTAAACCCACCATTTCCTGTTGCTCGAAACCGCTTAGCAGCACCACGATTAGATTTTAACTTTGGCATGCTGTTTTTTAACTCCCAATTATACTTCTAAAAATACCTACACTCTCAACACAGAGATTGCTTCGTCGGGCAAAGCCCTCCTCGCAATGACGAGGATCAATAAAGTCATTCGTCATTGCGAGGAGGGCTTTGCCCGACGAAGCAATCCAGCACAATAATAAACTTTCCTTCCATTAGCTCTTTTTCTTAGGTCCTAATACCATCACAATTTGCCGGCCTTCGAAACGCGGATATTGCTCAACTGTGCCATAATCTTCCAATTCTTTCATCATTTTTTCTAGCAGCCTCATCCCTAGTTCAGGATGCATCATTTCACGACCCCGGAAACGTACTGTTACTTTTGCTTTATCACCATTTTCTAAGAATTTGATTATATTCTTTAATTTAACTTGATAATCAGCCTCTTCAGTTCCTGGACGTATTTTAACTTCTTTCAGCTGTATTTGCTTTTGTTTCTTTTTAGCCGCTGCCTTACGTTTACTCATTTGGAACTTATATTTACCATAATCCATAATGCGGCAAACCGGCGGCTTTGCCTCAGGCGAAACTTCGACCAAATCTAAACCAGCTTCTTGGCTAATCCGTAAAGCCTCTTGAGTTGCAATGATTCCCAACTGGCGCCCTTCATCATCAATCACACGAAGTTCTGGCGCTCGTATTTCTTCGTTTACTCGAGGTTTTTTCTCTGTACTAATTCGATATCCTCCTCTATTGTTCTACCTAGCTTTGCTGCTTGAGTATGAACTAATTTAACAAAATCATTGACTTGCATCACACCCAACTCTCGGCCATCCTGGGTACGTACAGAAACTGCTTGAGATTCAAGCTCTCTATCACCGACAACCAAAAGATAAGGCACATGTTTTAAAGTGTGCTCGCGAATTTTAAAGCCGATCTTCTCATTTCTCAAGTCAAAAATAGCCCTAACCCCTTGTTTTTTTAATTCAGCTACAATTTTTGTCACATACGCCGCTTGTTTATCTGTAATATTCATCACAACAGCTTGGATGGGGGAAAGCCAAAGCGGCAATTTACCTGCGTAATGTTCAAGTAAAATACCAATAAAGCGCTCTAACGTCCCCAAAATTGCACGATGTAACATGACGGGTGTATTTTTGCTTCCATCTTCCCCAATATAATAAGCACCCAGACGAGCAGGCATCGCATAATCAAGTTGTAAAGTACCGCACTGCCACATTCGACCTATGCAATCTTTTAAATGAAATTCAACTTTCGGCCCATAAAAAGCTCCTTCCCCTTTACAAATTTCGTAAGAGAGGCCTACGCTCTTTAAAGCTTGCTCTAAGGCATACTCTGCTTGATCCCACAATTCATCACTTCCAATGCGTTTATCTGGACGTGTTGCAAGCTTCAACATAACGTCGTTAAATCCAAAATCACGATAAACATCTAGTACCGTACGAATAAATTGAGCAGCTTCACTTTGTAATTGAGCTTCTGTACAAAAAATATGGCCATCATCTTGTGTCATTTGCCGTACACGCATTAACCCATGCATGGCACCTGCCATTTCATTGCGATGCACACAACCAAATTCTGCAAGTTTAATGGGTAAGTCACGATAGCTTTTTAAGCCTTGATTAAACACTTGAACATGACATGGGCAGCTCATGGGTTTAACTGCATAATGTTTATCATCGACACTGACCGTAAACATGGATTCACGGAAATTTTCATAGTGTCCTGATTGCTTCCAGAGGTCTAAATCCACAATTTGAGGCGTGATAATTTCGGCGTAATTATCTTCAGCAACTTTCGCGCTGATATAATCTTTAATAATTCGATAAATTGTCCAGCCATTTGCATGCCAAAACACCATGCCTGGTGCTTCTTCTTGGAAATGAAAAAGATCCATTGTTTTTGCAAGTTTGCGATGATCCCGCTTTTCAGCTTCTTCCAATTGCTTTAAAAATTCATCTAGTGATTTTTTATCCCGCCAAGCAGTACCATAAATACGCTGAAGCATTTCATTGTTAGGATCGCCACGAAAATAAGCACCCGCAATTTTGGTTAACTTAAATGCTTTCAACATTCCTGTAGCAGGAACGTGCGGGCCACGACATAAATCGACGAAATCACCTTGACTATAAAGGGTTAGCGTTTCATCTGATGGAATCGCTTCAATAATTTTAACTTTATACTCTTCACCTATCGCTTTAAAAAATTGAATGGCTTCATCTCGGCTGATGACACGTCTTGAAACAGTATAATTTTCTGCTGCAAGTTCATGCATTTTCGCTTCGATTCTTTCTAAATCTTCTGGCAAAAATGAACGTTCAAAAGCAAAATCGTAATAAAATCCATTTTCAATCACCGGGCCAATGGTCACTTGTGCGCTTGGAAAAAGTGATTTAACAGCATGAGCAAGAAGATGTGCGGTAGAATGACGGATAATTTCAAGACCTTCAGGATCGCGGTCTGTGATGATACGAATAGATGCATCCGATTCGATAGAGTAAAAAGTATCAACGAGTTTATCATTAACTTTTCCGGCAATGGCCGCCTTCAATAAACCAGCGCCAATGCTGCCAGCAATTTCTGCAACAGTAACTGGTGCATCAAATTTTTTTTGCGTTCCATCAGGCAATGTAATGATAGGCATAAATCGTCCACAAAATATGTAGGCACGAGTGGGATCGAACCACCGACCACCACCATGTCAAGGTGATGCTCTACCACTGAGCTACGTGCCTATTTAAGGCTTGTAAAGATACCTGGGTCGATAAAAAGAAGCAAGATGTTGTGATCGGTTAGCAGGCGGTAACAGTAATAGAAAAGTAATAATCAATCCTTTAGTTATCAGTTTAATCGATATCCAGCATTACGGACTTGATTCACAAAATCTTTGGTCGATTCATTTTTTGCCTCATCAATAGGAAAATGTCCCTTATTATCTTGAATTTCTAAAGATGCACCGGCTTCCAACAATAGAGAAATAATTTTCTGCATACCATTTTTAATTGCATAATGTAACGGTGTTTTTCCATCTTTATCTCGTATATCTAGATCGGCATTTTCTGAAATTAAGAGACGTACACAATTCACATGGCCTTCATGAACAGCCCAATGTAAAGCACTACGCTCGCTACCTTCTTTACTGCGCTCGTTAATCGCGTTTGTATATTGAAGTAATACCTTCATATGAAACAAACGATTCCAGGTTGCCGCCCGACGTAGGGCAACATCATATGCAGGATTAGATTTTTCGTTATCTTTACGAAGAGACGAGCAAATTGAATAAAGTTGTTGTTGTTTCTGAGTCTGTGCTGGGCTTGTTATAAAGCTTAGTAATCTAGGTGCAATTTTACCTTGAGCTTGCTCAATCATTCGCTGGTTTGCTTGGATGAGCCGTGAGGTGACTGTGTTATTTGCTAATAAATCCTGAGTTTTTTTGAAATCTTGCTGGCTTAATGGTTTAGATGAGAATAAAAGATCAGCTAATTCTCTAACTAACGACAATGTTTCCGTATTAATTGTTTTTAAATTTGAGCAAATTGATTGAAGCGCCAGTAAATAACTGGTTACAAAAACGGCGTTACACGTTAAATATTCATAGTATGGTAATTTCTTCTCCTTGAATATTTCAAGCGTGCTCATAATACCAGATGTGCCAACTAATCTAGGAGTAGAAGAGGATATAATCTTACGCATTGTTATATTCTCTAATGACTCATAAAAATAAATTTTTGGAGGCTTAAAGCCAACTTCAGCGGAATAGATCAGATTAATATCATCAGCCCGATCTTTAAAATTTCCAACCAAAACATATTGTTTTTCACCAGTAAGTTGCATGTACTGAGTAACACCTTGATCAAAAATCATTTGTGGATCTGCGAAATACATAAATCCATAAGAACCGCGAGGAACTAATTGTCTTTGTTTATCATTTAATGCTGGTAATTCATCTGCCCGCTTAATATTTGGTAACCCAATGCAATCAGGGCCTAAGCCTGTTGAAGTAAAATGAGTATTTCTTAAATCAATATCTTGAAAACCAACATTAAAACAAACCTGCATCATTGTTGTAAGATGAGCCAAATTATTCCAGTCATAAGTAATTCCATTAGCATTGTCAACACACAAATATTTACTGTCCGGTGAAATAATAGATCGAACTAAATCTGATGATGGTGATTTACAATGGCGTGCTTCTATGAAAGCAACGACTTTATTTGTAATAGGGTCAATCTCTTCTAAAGAACAAAGGTCAAATGCGTGATCTTCAGTAATGACTTTCCCATCAATATACAATCCTAAGGAAGCAAATCGTGGCATACCATCGCGAGTGCTCGTTAGAATGATATCGAGTTTCTGATTGGTGTGTTCAATTTCCCTTTGCAATTCTCTCGCAATACTAACAGCATGCATGAAATCCCCTTTCGCAATTAAATTTTTACAATTTGCATAAATTAAAATAATATTTCGCATAGCCACGCCTCATCTTACGGTATTTTGTGGAATACTATACAATGGGAAAGTTAACGAAATATGATCATTTAACCTAAGTTTGGTTTTCGCTCCTATTAATAGCTAACCTTTTGTTTTTAAATAAAGAAATATACTTACCTCCCCAACATTTCCTCTTTCATCTTGCGAATAAAATCACGCAATTGTGCAGCTTCTTCAAACTCTAGATGATGGGCATGTTCATACATTTGATTTTCTAATTTCGCAATTTTATTGGTTAATGCTTCGCGTGATAATTGGGAATAATCTTCCGTAGTCACTTTAGTTTTAGGAAATAATTTTCCACGTACGCTCGTTTCAGCATAGGCACCTTCCATGATATTGTGCACCGCTTTTTTAACGCTCGTTGGCGTGATATGGTGTTCCTCATTGTATGCTTGTTGCTTCTTTCGACGACGTTCTGTTTCCGACATTGCACGCGACATTGAACCCGTTATGCGATCCGCATATAAAATAGCTTTGCCATTAAAATGCCGGGCAACACGACCAATCGTTTGAATAAGAGATGTTTCTGAACGCAAAAACCCTTCTTTATCAGCATCTAAAATGGCAACGAGTGACACTTCTGGTAAATCCAACCCTTCTCGCAATAAATTAATGCCTACTAAAACATCAAACACACCCAGGCGCAAATCACGAATAATTTCCACTCGTTCAACGGTTCCCACATCTGAATGCAAGTAACGCACACGCACGTGGTGCTCTTCTAAATATTCAGTTAAATCTTCAGCCAAGCGTTTAGTGAGCGTTGTCACCAACACACGTTCATTCACCTTCACGCGTTGATTGATTTCAGAAAGTACATCATCGACTTGTGTTGATGCTTTACGTACTTCAACCACAGGATCAAGCAAACCCGTTGGACGTACCACTTGCTCTGCGACTGCATCGGCATGTTTTAATTCATACGGACCTGGCGTTGCAGATACATAAATCGTTTGCGGGGCACGTTCACGAAATTCATCGAAGTTAAGCGGACGATTATCAAGCGCTGACGGCAAACGGAATCCGTATTCAACTAAGGTTTCCTTACGCGCACGATCACCTCTATACATACCATGCAATTGAGGAATGGTGACATGCGATTCATCGATGATTAATAAAGCTTCGGGAGGTAAATAATCGAATAAGGTTGGCGGCGGCTCGCCAGGATTTCTGCCTGATAAATATCGAGAATAATTTTCAATGCCTTGACAATATCCCAATTCTTTCATGAGTTCTAAATCGTAAAGTGCACGTTGTTCGAGGCGTTGCGCTTCAACTAATTTATTTTTTTCACGTAATTCTTCTAAACGGATTTTAAGATCCACTTTGATTTGATCCATGGCTTTAATAATGGTTTCTCGCTCGGTGACATAATGTGATTTGGGATAAATGGTTAAACGCGGAACCCGTCGTAAAATTTCACCGGTGAGTGGATCAAAATAAGATAAATTTTCGATTTCATCTTCGAATAATTCAATACGCACAGCTTCACTATCTGACTCTGCAGGATAAACATCAATGACATCACCACGTACACGAAAGGTAGCACGATGCAAATCGATATCGTTTCTTGTGTATTGTAATTCAGCTAATCGCCTTAAAATAAAACGTTGATCCACTTTATCGCCACGATCAAGATGCATCACCATTTTCAAATACATCCGTGGATCACCTAAGCCATAAATAGCAGAAACCGTTGCAACAATCACTGCATCGCGACGCTCAAGCAATGCTTTTGTTGCAGATAGCCGCATTTGTTCGATGTGCTCGTTGATGGAAGCATCTTTTGCAATATACGTATCTGATGAAGGAACGTAAGCTTCAGGCTGATAATAGTCGTAATAAGAAACAAAATATTCAATGGCGTTTCTAGGAAAAAACGCTTTCATCTCGCCATACAATTGCGCAGCCAGTGTTTTGTTAGGTGCTAAAATCAGTGTAGGACGTGCAATTTTTTCAATGACATTTGCCATCGTGAATGTTTTTCCTGAACCTGTCACACCAAGCAATACTTGATGCGCAAGGCCTGCTTCTAGGCCTTTGTTCAATTGTGTAATGGCCTGGACTTGATCACCTGCTGGTTTAAAGTCGGACTGTAATTGAAATAGTGGTGATTGCATTGTTATGTCTCTATAGTTATTTCTGCTCTTTTAGAATGATTGGTCGTAAATTTTATTTTTTGACCGCAACAGATTCATCCCTTTCAGCTGTTGCTCAAATGGACTTCTGTCTATTTGTCAAAAAATAAAATTTACGACCAATCATTCTAAAAGAGCAGAAATAACGGATATCTATTAGTTGCGATTTCAAACGCTCAATAATATCATGACTGCCAATAAAAGATGAGTGAGCTCATAATATGATTAAAGATTTAACAGAAATTCTGACCCCCCGCGTTAAGCTGATTAAGCCTTCCCCTACTTTTGCTGTTTCAGCACGTGCTGAAGAAATGCAAGCTGCTGGTAAACCTATTATTAGCTTAAGTATAGGTGAGCCTGATTTTGATACACCAGAACATATTAAAGAAGCAGCCATCAAGGCAATTCATGACGGACATACAAAATATACTGCGGTTGATGGCATCAAACCCTTAAAACAAGCTGTTGTAAGTAAATTCAGCCGTGAAAATCAACTCCATTATGATCTCAATCAAGTATTGGTTTCTTGCGGTGAAAAACATAGTTTATTTAATCTGTTACTTGCTGTTTTAAAACCTCAAGATGAAGTGATTATTCCTGCGCCTTACTGGGTTTCTTATCCTGATATGGTGATTCTTGCTGAAGGAAAGCCTGTTATCGTTCCAACCGATTTTGAAAATTCTTTCAAAATTACCCCTGAACAATTAGAAAACGCTATCACGCCTAAATCACGTTTATTTATTTTAAACAGTCCCTCAAACCCAACGGGTATGGCCTATACAAAAGAGGAATTGAAGGCACTTGCCGAAGTCTTGTTACGACACCCACAAGTGATCATTGCAAGTGATGATATCTATGAACATCACTTGTGGAATCATCTCCCCTTTACCAATATCCTCAATGTATGTAGCGAATTACACGATCAAACCATTGTATTAAACGGCGTTTCTAAAACCTACGCCATGACCGGTTGGCGTATCGGTTATGCAGCAGGACCTACTCCAATTATTTCAGCAATGAAAAAGGCACAATCTCAAATTACCTCTAACCCAACAAGCATTTCACAATATGCAGCGCTTGAGGCTCTTGTTGGAGACCAATCTTGTGTGGCAATCATGACAAATGCCTATAAAGAACGGCATGATGTGATGGTCGCTGCATTACAAAATATGCCAGGCATAAAGTGTATTCCTTCTGATGGAACCTTTTACACTTTTCCATCTGTGGAAGGGTTAATTAATGAACAAACCGGCATTAAAAATGATTTAGAATTTGCGGAATATCTTTTGAATGAAGCAGAACTAGCCATTATTCCCGGGTCGGCCTTCGGTATGCCAGGTTACATACGAATCTGTTATACAACCAGTATGGATAAGGTCAAAGAAGCAACGCAACGTATGGCTCAAGCTATTCAAAAGCTGCTTGGGAACTAGTTGTAACATAATAAAAAAATAATCAAAAATAGGATTGACGATTTTACTTTGCAATATTAGTATTCTCGTCACTTATGTGAATATTCCCCGGTAGCTCAGTCGGTAGAGCAAGTGGCTGTTAACCACTGGGTCGGCGGTTCGAGCCCGTCCCGGGGAGTTAAATAGGAAAGTGTTTCTCTATGGAACAAACGCTTTGGCAAGCTCTTCAGCAAGAATCCCCTCTACAAATTGCAGGCACCATCAACGCTTATACCGCACGGTTGGCAGAACGCGCAGGCTTTCGCGCAATCTATCTTTCAGGTGGCGGTGTTGCTGCTGCTTCCATGGGATTACCCGATTTAGGGATAACAACATTACATGATGTTGAAACGGATGTGTTGCGTATCACAGGCACATCTGATCTCCCTTTGTTAGTTGATATTGATACAGGTTTTGGCAATGCATTCAATATTGCACGAACCATTAAAACCCTTGAAAAAGCGGGTGCCGCGGGCGTACATCTCGAAGATCAGGTTGCTGCAAAACGTTGTGGGCATCGCCCTAAAAAAATGTTAGTCGATACACAAGAAATGTGTGATCGCCTGAAAGCTGCACTCGATGCTAAGCGAAATTCAAATTTTGTTATTATGGCAAGAACCGATGCCTTAGCGATTGAAGGTTTAGAAAAAACGCTTGAACGCATTCATGCCTACGTTAATGTTGGCGCTGAAATGATTTTTCTTGAAGGCGCAACTGGAATTAAACAATATCAAACTGTAACCCAAACAACCCCAGCTCCTATTTTAGCCAACATCACTGAATTCGGCGTCACGCCGCTTTTTACACAAGATGAATTAAAAGCCACGGGCGTACAATTAATTTTATATCCACTGTCAGCCTTTCGTGCAATGAGCGCAGCAGCGATTAAAACTTATGAAACAATACGTAAAGATGGGACACAAAAAAATTTAATACCGGATATGCAAACTCGCGAATCACTGTACGATGTTCTCAATTATCATCAATACGAACAAAAACTTGATCAACTTTTTGATGAACAAGGAAAATCAACATGACGGTAAAAACCGGAGGGCTTGAAGGAATGATTGTCGGAGATACGGCCATCTGTACGGTGGGCAAAGAAGGTTTGGGCTTAACTTACCGAGGTTACGATATACATGATTTAGCATCATCCGCTTCTTTCGAAGAAGTTGCTTATTTATTAATATACGGAACTCTCCCTTCTCTCTCACAACTGCAAGCTTATAAAGAAAAACTCATTAAATTAAGACGCATTCCCAATGAATTAAAACAAACACTAGAATCCATTCCAGGTTCTACGCATCCCATGGAAGTATTACGTACTGGAATTTCCATGTTAGGTACACTCGAATCTGAATCAGCACAACATAAAGACCGCGCAATTGCCGATCGCCTGATTGCATGCACTCCGAGTATTTTAATGTATTGGTTTCAATTTCATCGTCATCATCATCGCATTGAAACTTGGGCAAGCGAAGAAACCACACTTGCAGGATATTTCATGCAATTATTACTTGGCAAAAAACCAAGCGAAGAAATACGTCGTTGTCTTGATGTTTCTCTCATCCTTTATGCTGAACATGAGTTTAATGCATCCACTTTTGCAGCTCGAGTCACTGCTTCTACTTTGTCAGATTTCTATTCTTGCATTGTCACTGCAATTGGTACTTTACGGGGTGCATTACATGGCGGTGCAAATGAAGAAGCCATGCGTTTAATTAATCTGTTTAAAACAAAAGAACAAGCTGAAACAGGCATCAAAGAAATGCTTGCAAAAAAAGCAAAAATCATGGGGTTTGGGCATCGTGTTTATAAAAAATCAGATCCTCGTTCCGATATCATCAAAACATGGTCTGAAAAACTTTCAAAAAACGCGCGCGATGGTTATTTGTTTGACGTATCAGAAGCCATTGAAAAAGTTATGCGAAGTGAAAAAAACCTGTTTCCTAATTTAGATTTTTATAGTGCAACAGCTTATCATTTTTGTGGTATCCCTACCCTTTTATTTACACCACTTTTTGTGATGTCGCGTATCAGTGGCTGGAGTGCGCACATTATAGAACAGGTAGAAAATAATCGTCTCATTCGGCCTGAAGCAAACTATATAGGGCCAGCACCACGTGATTTTCCACTTATCCAAGAACGAGAATGATCATATGAGCACCACCCATACAGTCGATGTCAATCTTAGGCCATCCTATGATAAAGCATTGGATGCTATAGCAACCTATGTTTATCAAGATAAAATCACCAGTGAACTTGCTTATTCGACGGCACGTTATTGTTTAATGGATTCTTTAGGATGCGGAATACTTGCTTTGCAATATCCAGCTTGCACAAAATTATTAGGCCCAATTATACCTGGCACTGTAGTCCCTGTGGGTGCACGCGTTCCTGGTACAGACTATTTACTTGATCCTATTCTTGCTGCTTTTAACATTGGCGCAATGATTCGATGGTTAGACTTTAACGATACCTGGTTAGCAGCCGAATGGGGACATCCCTCTGACAATCTTGGTGCTATTTTAGCTGTTGCAGATTACGTCAGTCGAGATCATATCAAAAAAGGGAAAGCTCCCCTTCTCATCAAAGATGTTTTTACTGCCATGATTAAAGCACATGAAATTCAAGGCATATTAGCGCTTGAAAATAGCTTTAATCGTCTTGGCTTTGATCATGTTATTCTTGTCAAAATTGCATCAACAGCACTTGCAACATTGCTTTTGGGTGGAAACCAGGAACAAATCATGAATGCTTTATCACAAGCATGGATTGATGGCGCATCGCTTCGCACTTACCGACATGCACCCAATGCTGGCCCTAGAAAATCTTGGGCTGCAGGTGATGCAACCAGCCGAGGCGTACGGCTTGCATGGCTTACGATGCAAGGTGAGATGGGTTATAGAAGTGCATTGACTGCAAAAAAATGGGGCTTTAACGATACTATTTTACGTGGTGAAACACTCAAATTTCCCCGACCCTTTAAATCTTATGTGATGGAAAATGTTTTATTTAAAGTTTCTTACCCAGCAGAATTTCATGCACAAACTGCTGTTGAATGTGCTGTCGAGCTCGCGCCAAAAATTAAAAATAAATTGGATCAAATTGAAAAAATAATCATCTCAACACAAGAATCAGCCATTAGAATTATTAGTAAATCAGGCCCCTTACATAATCCAGCGGACCGTGATCATTGCTTACAATACATGATTGCAGTTGCTCTACTTCAAGGTAATCTTAAAGGAGAGCATTATGAAGATAACTTTGCAAAAAATTCAGCAATTGATCAACTCCGTGAAAAAATGCACGTTGAAGAAGATAAACAATTTTCCAAAGATTATCTTGATCTCGAAAAGCGCGCCATTGGGAATTCCATTCAAATTTTCTTTAAAGATGGCTCAAGTACAGAAAAAGTGACTGTAGAATATCCTATTGGCCATCGCAAACGACGAGAAGAAAGTATACCTTTGCTTTACCAGAAATTTGAAAGCAATCTATCAAAACATTATCAAGGGGAGCAATTGCGAGCTATTGTTCAACTCTTTAAAGACCAAAAGAAAATTGAAAATACACCTGTCCACGAATTGATGGATTTATTTGCAAATACCCTATAAATCTGTGGGCATCTTTATAAGGCGTGTTGACAATTCTGGTAGAATATTGATTTTGTTCACCCTTCGAGGAGGCCGCGAAGCGGCCGTCTCGAAGGGTGAACGGCTCGGAATCAACGCATACCTGGTGTTTTAATTGGGTTTTCTTTGATGACTTTCTCAGTATTACTTTTACCAAAAACAGTTTTCTTTCGCGCTTCATCACGAATACAATTAACCTGCGATTGCAATTTATCTCTTATTTCATCAAAATAATTTGTCGACATTGATTGGTTTTTTATTTTTTGCTCGCATTCTGATTTGTACCCGTTACCCTCTTTTCCAAACCAGATTACTCGCAAGTTTTCATAAGCTTCATGCTTAGCGTCATGTTTTTTCTTCTTATCAGAATCCAATATATTGCCAATTTTTCTACTTAATTCATTAAACTCACTTACTAAATTCTGACGTCGATGTAGTTCTTGTTGAATATCAGCAGAAATAGATTTAATTGGTTCTTTGGTAAATGGAGAATAAATTTTTCTATCATTTTTGACTTCGTAATAACTTATAGTTGATTTTTGTTGACAATCATTTGAAACTCTCCAATCCACAGCTAAGAATTGAGGCCCCATCCCTGTTGAACGAATAATAAAATCACCTTGATTTTTCTTCATCAATTCTTCTTGTGCCTGCATTGTTTTTTCTGGAGTAACATATCTTTCTCTATCAACATTTAGTGATCTAAATATTTTTAATGTTTCTTCTTTTACCCATTGATTTGCTTTTCGCACTACATGATCATGTAATGTTCCTTGAATAGAATTTCCATTTGGTTTATAAAAGTTTCCATCCAATGGGTTATATTTAAATTTATAATGTTCAATCCCTAAAGCTGTTTTAATGCTAACCGCTACATGTTCTGGTTCTGATGAAGGTCTAATAATAACTGAATTGTTTTTAGCTTCGGCCAAAGCCAAATTTTCTACTGCTTCTTCTCTAGAAATATTAGAAAAATAAACTTGATCAAATAAGGGCAAAACTGCTGGTAATAGTTTTTCAAATGGCATTAATTGTGATATTTGACCTCTAGTTGAATGTTCACAGCGTTGAAGTGTATCAAAAAATAATTTTTTATCTTCATCGTTTGCTTCATGGTTGTTTATTTTTATCCATGAGTCCGTTAAACTCTTGAGAAAGCTAAATTTCTCAGCAGCGTGAAGATCATTTGAATGGTCTGGATGATACTGTATCGATAGCTTTCTATAAGCTTTTCCAATCAAAGTATTTAAATCTGACTCATTTTTGTATTCCGTTTTCATATCTAACGTCTTATCAATGAGATTTTTTAAAACTTCAGCTTCTCGAACTTGTTTTTCATATAGAGCTTGTCGCTCTTTTTGATATTCCTCAAACGGCCTCATCTTCTATACCCCGCTTCATCTCTTGGTTAGTATAATTATAGGGCATAAATTGACGAGGAGCTCAATGAGGAATGTTCAGTTAACCCATTGATAAAATTGATTTAAATTTTTCTTGCTCGGGCGAATTGACGAATCACTGTAACCGATTGATTTTACTCATGGCTCGTCGGGTCCCACCCTCCTGCGCTTTACTTCGTCGAATCAATCGGTTACCAGTACATTCGTCAATACGCTCTGCACAAAATATTTTATTTGCTATTTCTTACGGAAAATAAAACGATATTTTTTAATAACTGTTTTGTTGCAGAATTTGCAGCGATTACGCCACCATATGGACTTCTCATGCGCATCGGTACGGTAATCGAAAATTGCTTATCAGCAACAACTTGATTCGTTGATGCTTGAATAAGTGTCGCTTGCACAGTTAATTCTACGAGTGCAGAATGATACATATAATTTTGTTGTAACTTCAAAATATTCGTCTTTAAAATGTAGTCATAAGGACCAACATAAGGTGGTGTCACAACTGATCGATAATAATGCGTCCGTGACAAAGATTGAGTCAGCAACATAAAGAACATTTGTGACGGTGTTTCAGCCCAACGATTTTGTTGGAAATAAGCAATTTGATAAGGTTTGATTGTATAAGCCATTTGTGTCGTATGGTAGGCTGCTTCCGTTTCGGGTGGCATCACAAGCAAAGTCAGTGGATGCATGGGCCGATTTGATAAATCAGTGGGTACAGCGGTTAACATATATGAATTTTCTGGTGGTAATTTTACTGGTGAAAATATTGAACAAGCCGTTAGCGTTACCATACAGATCAAGAGCACAATCAATTGAATTTTAATTTTCATCTTGTTTCACCCGGGCCTAGTCTTTGTTGATCATTAACCCCGCGAATTAAAACAGCAGGATTCTGCTTAATATCAGCTGTAACAGCCGCCAAACTACGGGAAATCTCGTTTAAATTTAAAAGTAATTGATTAGCAGATGGCAAGGTTTGCATTTGCAAAGTTTTCATAGAATCTGTACCTGCTTGCAATAAAGGAATAAATTCCTGACTGGCTTGCGCTGTGTTCACTAAAATATCGTTTAATTTTTGGCTATTAACAGATAATGTATGCGTCACTTGATTAAGATTAATTAAAATTTCACGAATTGATTTTTGATTTTGTTCATCTAATAAAGAATTAATTGCAGTTGAAATTTTACTAAAATTACTTGATAGCTCACCTAAGGCTGTATCAAGTCGCATAAATAAAGAAGGCGCTGTTTTAATCACTGGATATTTCTCGCCAGCCTGCGCTTCAAGTTTTCGCAAATCAGATCCTGTATCTTTTAAAGCAACATAGGCAATCCCCGTAATACCTTTTGTGTTTAGTGTTGCAACGGTATCAACCGTAATGGGTGTAGATTCTTTAATACTTAACAACAGTAAGACAGATTGCGGATTTTTTTTATCTAATTGAATATCAGATACAGACCCAATATTCACGCCATTATACTCAACCGGGGAGTCAATACTCAGCCCTGTAACGGATTCTTTCATATAAACTGCATAGGTTGAGTAACCTTCAAATGAAAAACCAGATGATAGCCAAATAATAGCAAGAACAATTGCTGTTAATAAGGTAATAACAAAAATACCGACTATTGTATAATTAACATCAGTTTCCACTGTTGTAACTCCTCATCACCCTCACTGAAGAGAATAAACGTGTGTCATCCCCGCCTTCGCGGGGATGACAAGTCTTCACGGGAATAACACATACTCCTTCTCTTCAGTGAGCGCCGCTATCATCGCTATACCCTGCTTGAGCAACTTTACCTCGCTCCCCTCCAAAAAACCCTTGTATGAGTTCGTGTTCATTAGTGGCCAACTTTTCCATTGTATCTACACATAATACAACGCCTTCACCTAAAAAAGCGACTCGGTCCGTCACCCGCCATAAAGTATCCAGATCATGAGTCACCATCACGACCGTTAAGTTCATACTTTTTTGCAAATTTAAAATTAATTCATCTAATTGTGTTGCAGTTGCAGGATCAAGACCCGTACTTGGTTCATCAAGAAAAATCAATTCAGGATCAAGCACAATTGCACGTGCAAGACCAGCCCGTTTTTGCATTCCACCACTTAACTCAGATGGGTACTTTAAAGCAGCATCTTCAGGTAAACCGGTCATTAAAATTTTAAGCAAAGCAAGCTCTTCAATGCTATCCTGATCGAGATCAGTATGTTCATGCAAAGGAAATGCAACATTTTCAAGTAAATTAAGCGAGCTAAAAAGAGCATTTTGTTGAAAAAGTACACCCAAACGCCGCTGAATTTGCAGCAAAGTCTCTTGAGGCGCATGAATTAAATCTTCATTAAAAAGTAGAATAGAACCAGATGTAGGTTTGGTTAAACCAAGCATTTCCCGCAATAATGTTGTTTTACCTGAACCACTGCCACCGACTATTCCTAAAATTTCACCACGATTGACTGTTAAATTTAATCCTTTATGGACCCGTGTCCCACCTAATTCAATGCAAACATCTTTAATTTCAATGATGGTATCTGCAGTCATAATTTTAATTCACTAAATATAATCGAAAAAATTGCATCAGCGACAATGATAAAAAAGATAGATAACACTACACTCTTTGTTGTATTGACCCCCATGCTTTCAGCGCCTTTTTCGACTCGCATACCCTCATAGCATCCTATGCTTGAGATAATTAATGCAAATACCGGCGCTTTACCGATACCAATAATCAACGCACGGAGAGGAATAACCGTTGCGAAACGATGAAGAAAATCATAGGGCGTGATTCCAAGCATATTATGTGCCATGCCCATTCCACCAATCACACCAAAGATATCTGCCCAAATCGTCAATAGAGGTAATGCTATAAATAAACCAATAATCCGTGGAATCAATAATAATTCACCAGGCGTCACACCCATTGTGTTTAAAGCATCTATTTCTTGATTGAGCTTCATCATGCCTATTTGAGCTGTAAAAGATGATCCAGTACGCCCAGCAATCATAATGGCTGTTAATAAGGGTCCGAATTCACGGAGGATAGAAAGCCCTAACAAATCGACAATATAAACATTTGCGCCATAATTACGAAGTTGCAATCCCATTTGATAGGTAATCACTACACCGATCATATAAGAAAGCAAAGCAATGATGGGCAAAGCGAGATAACCCGTTTTATAAATAACACCAGCTAAAGATTGCCATCGCCATCGATTCATTTTAGGAAATAAATAAAGCACTTCAATGGTTAATTGTCCGATAAATGACAAATAGAGAGTAAGTTCCTTTAACTGTTCAATCGCGATCTTCCCTACTCCTTTCATGAAAGGAGTGGGTTTTTCTTTTGGGAGCGAAGTTTCTTTTTTAATGCCATTTTCGACAAGTTTTAAAAGCGTTTGATAGGCAGGTTGAAAAGCTTCAAAGCGGACAGTTATTCCTTTTTTACTCAGATCTTTCGCCCACAGGGATAATAAACAAGCACCAGAGCTATCCATTTTTTTAATTGCATGACCATCAATAACAAGCTCGCCTTCCTGTGGCCATGAAATATGATCAGCACTTGCTTTTAATTTCGAAAAGCTTGTTAAATCCCACTCTCCTTGACAAAGGAGGCGTTGACGATCCGCATCATACTGAATACTCGTTCCCTGTGTAGTCATTATTATATTTTCTTTGTCACTCTGTGTTGATGTTGCTGTGAATGATGATCAGAAAGCTGCTTAGGAAACAAAACAAGATTTTTGTATTTTATATATTCCAAATCTTTGTTGATATTATTCAAATTCAGTGAATCTTCTAAATCAGGTGCAAGCGGTTCCTCATCCGTGTCTTGCTTGCACTCTTCTCCTTCTTGAGACTCATGTGGAGAAATAAGTGGTTCAAGTTGATTTAATTCTCCGGGGCTCGGCTGAAGAACAGGGAATAATGAATCATCTTGCTCACGATAAGGGTCAGCAAATTCATCTAATGAAGAAAAAGGAAATTCAGGTTCTGGATTAGACTCGAGAAAATCTTCAGTATCGTTCTGATTGAATGTTGAATCCGATTCAGGTGCTTGTTTAACTTGAGGAGGAGAATTAGATTGCTGTTGATAGCTACGAATAAAGCCTTCAAATTGGAATACTCTGTTCAAGGGAAGTTGGGCCAGTAACAAGGAGTGAAAACTAGCATCCTGTCTTTCTAACATTAAGTTGTAAAGTGTTTCATCTGACATTGCACTATAATTCATCCGGGGAATATCTAAAATTCCACATAAATCCCCAAGCGCGTGGTCAGAAATTTGAGAGAGCCTAGATAAATTAAAGTGTCCTTTTTCAAAAGCATTGCCAACAATAATATTTTCCTGCGCGCGCGGGAAATAGGTCTTCAAATTTTCACTAGAAATATTTTTCAGGGTTTCATAGTTTGTTCTAAACCGCAGATATAAATCGATCATTAAGGTTCGTTCAGCTATTCGTTGATTCGTTTCTGAAAGTATAATTTCTACAGGAAAAGATTCAGGATATAATTCATTTAATCTTCGATGTATTGCCTTCACAGCATTTGTAATATTATCTGTATTCACAATACAGCTATGAATATTTTCTAAGGTTAAAAAAGAAAAATAAGATGGCGCATTAAATATAGTTTCTTCTGCGTCTACAGCATCTTCTGCATCAACAGCGTCAATTTTTCTTAGTTTAGGATAATAATCATTTTCATCATCAGAAGGCTTCCTTTTTAAAGATTCCATTTCCCTAGAGTTACTCATCATTATTCTCCTTGATATTTTTTAAGATAAAGCAGCTAAATTGACCCGTTCCCAAACTTGAGAACGTCCAAACAAAGGAATACCAATGTAACCTCTTACGCTTAATTGTTTACCGTTACTCAAAACACGCATAGTGGAATGATAAACCTTACCGTTTTTGGGATCTAAAATAGAACCCCCATTCCATGTAGCAACTTGATTTTGATCTGGCTTGAAATGATTTAAAATAGTCATACCGACGATGGGTTGATTTTGTTTTTCACCAACGCACGTCTTGCAGCGTACATGGGGATCACGATTAAAAAGCTGAACAACCTTACCATATAATTTTTGATCTGATGATTTCCAAATTTGAACAATTGCTTTTGGCTTACCTGAAATATCATCTATTGTTTTCCAATATCCAACCGGGGAAAGCTTATTTTGTGTTGGTGACGGATTTGCAAAAACAACGCCTGATAAAAATATCAAACAACTAATAAGAAGAATGTGTTTTGTTTTTTGCATACGGATTTCCTGTTTGATTCAACGAAGAAAAAATATCTTGTTTGACTTGATCAATAGAATTCATGCCATTAATCCGAACATATTGCGGTGAATGAGATGAAGCATGTTGATAATACGCTCGCAAGGGGCTGGTCTGCGATTGATAAACATGCAAACGTTTGCGAACGGTTTCTTCGCTATCATCGGGTCGCTGAATAAGTGGCTCACCAGTCAAATCATCTTTGCCTTCAATACGTGGCGGTTGCAAAGTAACATGATAAATACGACCTGATGCGGGATGTATACGTCTTCCGCTTAATCGTTTGACAATTTCATCTTCTGGCACATCAATCTCAATCACATAATCAATGGTGGTGTGTTGATGTAATGCTTCTGCTTGAGCAATTGTTCGTGGAAAACCATCTAAAAGAAACCCTCTTAGACAATCAGCTTGTTTGATACGATCAATGACAAGTTGAATAACAAGATCATCTGGCACTAAACGACCACTTTCTACAATGTCTTGGATTTTTTTGCCTAAAAGCGATTGTTGTCGAATTGCAGAACGTAAGATATCACCCGTTGAAATTTGAGGGATGTTATATTTTTCAGCAATAAATTTCGCTTGAGTACCTTTACCTGCGCCTGGACAACCAAGCAAAATAATTCGCATTGGAGCATAACTCCTCAGTTTCATTCGGAACTGAGATTATTCTAGTCAGGATGGAAGGTGAACTCAATCTTTATCTATTGGATAAATTTAATGCAGGCCTAATTTTGATGTTTGCGTTGGCCAGGAATCGCTTGAGTGTATTGTTTTAATATTTTTAAAGCTCGTTCACTGCCTAATGATTGCCATTGTTCATATGCTTCTAGTGGGAGTAAATCATGATCAGAACGAATTGACTGTAAAATATCCATTAAAACAATAAATTGAATCGCAAGCGATCCATAAAGATCGTTTCCATGCACTGAAATAGAAGCATACGCTGAACGGCCAATATCAACAAAATAGCTAATGTTGACCATACGTCGTTGAATAGCGTGCGGGAAAAGCCCTGTAAATAAAAGACATTGATCACCGACAGCTTGCAGCGATGTTCGTCTTGCATTTTCTTCGAGATGGCATGCATCTAAATAAGCCATAGCAAAAACTTGTCTTAAGATTTCAGGTTTATTCGTGTAGTGATTTAATAAGGTAACAAGATAAGCTTCCAATTCTTTTTGGAGAAGAACTGAACAACGGTGTTCGGCATGCTTGACAACTTCTTGCCATAAGGTTAAAGAAGAATGACTAGTAAGCAGGTCCATGAGCACCTCCTATATCTTACATTATAGGCGAAATCAATAAGATGGGACAATCCTGCCTGTTTATGTTTTAATTAATTTAAATATATTCAATAGGTTATGAAAAACAAACGAAAAACTTTCTTTATTTCAGATTTACACTTAAATGAATGCGAGACACCCATTACGCAAAATTTTCTTGCCCTATTAGAAAAGTGCAATGAAAATATCGATGCACTTTACATACTCGGTGATTTATTTGAAATGTGGATTGGCGATGATGATCTTACGCCTTTTCATCAAACCATCATGCAAGCTTTAAAGCGTACCAGTATTAAAACACCAATTTATTTTATACCTGGAAACCGTGACTTTTTAATTGGGAAAAAGTTTTTGCAAAGTTCCTCCTGCCAGTTATTACAAGATGAAACTAAAATTGAATTGTATGGAACACCTGTTCTTTTAATGCATGGCGATACTTTATGCACACAAGATACTGCATATTTAAAATGGCGAACAATATCACATCATCTAATCATTCGTGCTTTATATTTATCTTTACCGCTGCAAATTCGAAAATTGATTGCTCATCATGTTCGCAATAAAAGCAAATCCTATGCGCAAAAAAAATCAAAAATAATGATGGATGTAACCAAGAGTGCTGTTCAATATGTAATGAACAAGCACCAAACAAACTATCTTATTCACGGACACACTCACCAACCGGCCATACATCAAGAAAACTCATCACAAACACGTATTGTATTGGGCGCTTGGCATGAAAAATGTAGTGTTTTAATATGGAATGAAGATCGAGAAATCATCATGGCCACGACAATAAAAGATTTAATTTAAAGTATAGGTGAATTATGCATCATTCAATTTCAATACATCAAATACATCAAGCATTCCTTCAATCAAGAAGATTGTCGGAAGCTATAAATTACATCAATACTAACTCAGAAACCACCTGGACAACAGCATATATTCATTTATTTCTTTCACAATTCAACTATGAAAATCAGAAATTAAATTGGAAAAATTTAAAAAAACTGACTGTAGAAGATGCAATGAATCTTTACCCAGAATATTTTGATTCCTATCACCTAATGGTTAATCACCTTTCACAAAATTCTCTACGGGAAATTCATAAAGCAATTCTTGACACAAACTCAAAGCGCAGCGCAGAACAGATGCTTCTCTGTTATCCCGGCGCTTTAAAGCGGATTGGGCGTTACGGATATGATTATACAACCCTTAAGACGACATCACCTGAGCAATTAAGTATTGAATTGGGTAAGCAATACGAGTTGCCCTTATATGCTTCGAAATATGGTTGGAACATAAAAACGAGACGAGCTCAAACCAAAAATTCAAAAGTAGTGAACACAAACTCTGTAAAAACCATCTTACAAGAAATAAACGCACCACCGATAGAATATTTATTTGAAGATAGGGAAAGAACTACAGCAGACATCAATTATACAGAATATTTATTTGAAGATAAGGCGCCAATCGAAACAGACGTAAATTATTTCGAAACAGAATCCGCGAGTATTGAAAACGATTCAAAACAGCAGTTTGATGAATCATGGTTTTCAGTCATTAACGATGATTTTTTATTAGAAACCAAGTACCAAGAGAATATAAACATTCCATCAACCCAAGATCATGAAAAAAATACACAAGATGATTTAAATCAACTTGATGAATCATCGCTATTTACAAATGCTCAAATAAACCAGGTTCAAACTGACTTACTACCACCTTCTTCATTAGAACCTCATCTCCCAACAGCAATTCCCGCTGAAACCGTCATTCGCGATGACGATAGTCGGCTTTTAGCGGGAACTGCTGATCTCCCAATAGTTCCCCCACCAATTTTTCCCAGCCTCAGGCATTCTATAATGTTCACAGATTCAGAAATTGGAGAGGCATTAAATCGTTGGATGGAGGAGAAAAATATTTCCATTGATTTCAATAATCCACCACCATTAAAAAGAATAAAAAGATGATCTATTCAACGTGAGTTCGACATCTTTTTAATTTTTTAGCTGTCCAGGATTGTTGACCAAACACACTGTTTGCCATGTCCATTTATTCCCCCTGTATCGTCACCGTTATTTTTCTTTCGTAATGACGAAAACGATGTTCCCATAAATAAATACCTTGCCAACGCCCTAATGCCAATTGATGATTGGTAATCGGGATCATTAAAAAAGTTTGAGTTAAAATGCTTCTCACATGAGAAGGCATATCATCTGGTCCTTCAGCAACGTGTTGATAAAGTGGATCAGCATCCGGCACCAATCGCGACATAAATGCTTCAAGGTCACGTTGTACTAATGGATCATGGTTTTCACAGATGATAAGCGATGCGCTTGTATGATGAATAAATAAATGACATAAACCTGTTTGAATGGCTGATTGAGAAACCAAAGCAGCAATATCATTTGTAATTGAAACAATACCCCGCCCTTTTGTTTGAAAATCAAGGGTCTGCTGAATAATAGTTGGGTCCTTCATTGTTATCATCATTCACCTACAAATTTAAAGGTTGGTAACTAATCACAATACCACGTATATGTATTTCATTTTCTAACTGATCCGCAAGTGTAAACGCTTCAGATTGCTTGATTTGAGGTCCAACAAATACACGTGTACGACTACCCCATGTGGTTGAAACTTGTTGGATAAACGCTTGGTAGCCTTTTGCTCGAAGTTGATTGACCAAACGCAAAGCGTTAGATTTGGTTTTAAAAGTGCCCAATTGAATAATCCAAGCAGCTTGATTTAAACGTGCAAGTTCATTATTACTCACAACCATTTTTTTATTTTTGATGGTTGATGGAGCAGACACAACAGTACGATGAGCAACAGATTTACGGTTTAATTTTTGTTTGGCGGTATTTTTCTGTTGTATATTTTCGATATCGTTTTTGAGTAAATGATTCATTGATGCAGTTAAAGATTCAGCTGTTGTTTTAGCTTGATCAAGCATTAAAGCATCGTCTTTTTTAGCTTCAACCTTTTTATACTGTGGGTTTATTTGTGGCGTCGAAGCAACCGGTATAGTATTTTGCACGGGCGTTTCTTGCGCAAGATGAGCTGATTGTATAGATTCAGAGGGAATATTTTGTTGATCTGTCATTGCAACAGTTTGTTCCGGAAATGAGGGTGACTGCACTAACAATGCTGTAACTGGCTTAGATTCGTTGTCGTTTTGAAATAAGGGTAATGCAATAATAACAAGTCCTGAAATAACTAATATGCCTAGTATTCGATGTTTAATTTTTTTATCCATAAAGATTTCCTTTAAACAATTGTAAGGTTACTTGTAACACCCAGGTTGTGAGTAGCTTTGAACAAAAAGCCAAACGGTTGCCATCCTGAAGAGTTACGATTATTTAACAGTTTGTTTTGTTAATTTTGCAAGCAATCGTGCTGTTACCATTTTCATTTCATTACGATGCACAATCATATCAATTGCACCATGTTTTAATAAAAATTCACTGCGTTGAAATCCTTCAGGAAGCTTCTCCCGAACGGTTTGCTCAATCACGCGTGGGCCTGCAAAACCAATTAAAGCATTCGGCTCTGCGATAATAATATCACCCAGCATTGCAAGACTTGCTGACACGCCTCCCATCGTTGGGTCTGTTAATATAGAAATATAGGGAATACCTTGTTCAGAAAGTTTTGCTAAAGCCGCACTTACTTTAGCCATTTGCATCAACGAGATCAATGCTTCTTGCATACGTGCACCACCACTTGCGGAAAAACAAATAAATGGAATGTGTTGATCTATTGATAGATTAATGGCGCGAACAAAACGTTCACCGACCACAGCACCCATAGAACCGCCAATAAATCCATATTCAAATGCAGCAACAACAACCGACAAAGAACAAATTTGACCTTGCATTGCAATGAGGGCCTCTTTTTCACCCGTGTCTTTTTGTGCTGTATTTAATCTATCTTTATATTTTTTAAGATCACGAAATTTTAAGCGGTCTTGTGGTAATACTGATGCACCAATTTCTATACCTGTCTCAGGATCTAAAAAATACCCCAAGCGTTTGCGAGCAGATAAGCGAATGTGATAATCACATTTCGGGCAGACTTCTAAATTTCGCTCAAGCTCTGATTTGTAAAGAACAGAGTGACAATTATCACAACGTGACCATAAACCCTCCGGTACCCCTTTTTTAGCACTTGCAGCCGTTCGAATACGTGAGGGTAATAATTTTTTAAACCAACTCATGATCGTGGATCCTGATTGTTAAAGGCACAGCATTATAACAAAATTAACTGCCGAGGAAGAGGGAAAGTATAAGGTTCTTGATACTTAACCTGTACCAAGTAAAGCCCTGCAGGCGATGCGGTTTCGGCAGCATAGCGTCTATCTTTCGCTTCTATCACCTCTTTCATCCATAGCGGTGGCTTTAATCCCGCACCAATTTTCATCAAAACCCCAGCAATATTTCTGACCATATGTTGTAAAAAAGCATTCGCTTCGATTTCAAAAATAACGAGGTCGCCCTGACGAAATATAGTAAAATCATATACATAACGAATTGGTGAGGCAGATGCACATTGTGCAGATCGAAATGAACTAAAATCTTGCTCTCCAATGAGATAACGTCCAGCAGCATCCATATGTTCTATATTGAGAGGGTAATAATACCAAGTAGTTTTGTTTACAAAAACAGCAGGCCTTACGGGATGATTAAAAATAACGTAACGATAGCGACGTGAAGTTGCTTTAAAACGTGCATGAAAATGATAATCAACAGGTCTTGCAAAGTGGACCACGATTGAAGGGGGCAGATAAGCGTTAGTGCCAAATACCCACGCATCTATATGTCTTTTAGCGCTTGTGTCGAAATGAACAACCTGCCCCATGGCATGTACATTTGCATCTGTTCTACCTGCACAAAAAAGATAAATCGATTCATTAGCTATCTTTGATAGCGCTTCTTGAAGTGCGCCTTGAATAGTCGGCAAATCCGGTTGTGTTTGCCAACCGTAATATCCATGACCATTATATTCAATACCTAATGCTATGCGCATACATCAATTAATTAATTGGAGTAATTGTTTTGCTTCTTGCTGTGTTTTGCCGCTTCCTTCATGAATCACAAATTCTAAAATTTTTTTTGCTAATTGTGTTTTTCCAACTTCAATATAAGCCCTCGCTAAATCAAGTTGTGTTGCTGTTACATCTTCTCCAGCAATAGCTTTTATGTCATTTGATGTGATTGTTAAATGCGCCTTATGAGGTGGTGAATGATGATCTGGCTGCTTTTTTAAAGAGAATGAATGCAGTATTTTATTTGGTTTGGATAAAAATAGTTTATAAATAAAATATAAACCCACAGCAAAAATGATCAAACCTGTTATAGAAATTAAAGCAAATGTAAAAAAATAATAATGAAAAATTAGCCATATCATAAGTAATTTTTAATCAAACGCTCTGCAATTTGAATTGCATTAAGCGCTGCTCCTTTTCGTAAATTATCAGCAACAACCCATAAATCAAGACCATTGTCACAAGAAATATCGTCACGAAGACGACCAACAAATACCTCATCACGTCCAGCAGCATCACCTGCTGGCGTTGAATAGGGATAGCGTCCCGTAGTCAACTTAACACCTTCCGCGTGAGAAAGTAATTGAGCTGCCTGAGAGGCAGTGAGTTTATCTTTTGTTTCTAAATGCACGGCTGCTGCATGCCCGCAAAATACAGGCACACGAACAGAGGTAGAATTAATTGCAAGCGTTTTATCATTAAAAATTTTCTGTAATTCCAAGACAATTTTCATTTCTTCTCGGGTATAACCATTTTCTTGAAAATCATCACAGTGCGGCAATACATTAAATGCAATTTGTTTTGCGTAAATGGTCGGCTGAATTTTTTCATTTGCGAGCAATTGAGCACTTTGTTGCCTTAATTCAAAAAGCGCATCTTTACCTGTACCTGATACGGATTGCATTGTGACGACATTAATACGAGCAATTCCTACCGCATCGTAAATTGGCTTTAATGCCACAGCAAGTGGGATAGTATTACAGTTTGGATTCGCGATGATATTTTTATTACGATAATGAATAAGATCATTAATATTGACTTCCGGAACAAGCAACGGAACATCTGGATAATGACGAAAAAAAGAACTTTTATCAATAACAATATTGCCCGCATCGGTTGCTTTCGGAATATAATTTGCAGCAAGCTCATTGCTTACACAAAAAAACGCAAGATTTGTTTGACGAAAATCAAATGAAGAAAGAGGATAAATAGGATGCTCTGTATTGCCTATATTTATTTTTTTTCCTAAAGACTGTTCACTCGCAATGAGAAATAACTCTTTAATTGGAAATTTTCTTTCCTGAAAAATTGAAAGTAAAGTACTCCCCACCAAACCAGTCGCACCTACAACTGCAACTGAATACCGCACTGTCATAAAGATGATCCCCCACTAAATATTTTGCTCAACACCTTGTAACCATACACTGATAGTTTCACCGATTTGCTCAGGATAGGCTTCTTGCGCAAGGTGCAATTCTTCGCCGATTTCAATAATTTCTAAATGAGATAAGTGTTCTTTTGCCCACATGATTGTTGCAATACTGGTGATGAAACCAGGTATAGAATATAACATTAATTTTGGCAAAGATGATTTTATTAATTTTTTCATGTATGAATTAATCAAATCGTTTACCTTATCCTTATCAGGTTTTTGTAATAATTCTTTCATGTACTGGGCTAGCGGCTTTCCTGAGCCTTGCTCAATAAATGGTTTTTTATATTGATTCATTTCTTCATGTGTTAATTGTTTAATAATGGATTGAGATACAATTTTATCTACAAATAGATCGCCATGTACGGCAACGTCAAACTCAGCATCTGCCGATTGAAGCTCACTCAATTGTTCTTGCAAAGGAAGTGAAAAATCATCGCATAATGGACGTATAAAAGCCTCATAAAAAACCAATCCCTTACAATTAGATTCATTTCGCATAGCATAATCAAAGCCAATAAGTGAACCCCACCCATGCATAACCAACGTAATATTTTTAAGGTTTAGCGTTTCAATGAATTGATTAACATATTTGATGTAATCAAAAATCGAATATTCAATCGCGGGTTTCGCTGAATCACCAAATCCTGGTAAATCAAGCGCAACACATCGTCCAAGATTACTTAAATAGGGAATAATTTTACGCCAAACGTATGAAGATGTTGGCACCCCGTGCAAAAATAAAATTGGATCCCCAATCCCCGCTTCAAGATAATGCAACTGAGTTTTAAAAATATTCACGTGTTTTGATTGAAGCTTAATGGCTGAAATCGTTTCATGCATATTTAAAATATCCTTAAGTTGCTTGAGTAAAATCAAATAATTCTCTTAACACAACTGAATAAGTGATAAAACCAATTACATCGCTTGACTTAACATCCGCAAGCAATTTTTGCCACCTGTCCATTAAAAAATGATATCGATGTATCCAAATATCAATTCGTTCTTCAATATTTTTTTCTTTCTGTTCTTTTATTTTCATTGTTAAAATTTTAGCACTCAACTTACGCTGAACACGATCCAAATCATCTCGAAATCCAGATCGCGCCAACTCGTCCCATTGTGTTTCGACAATGTATGAACTCATTAACTCTCTCAACCAATTTAACTCCAAACGTTGGCCTAAGAGATAATACACCCGCCCTAACTTTTCAAGGTCAAGCTCATATTTATTTGCCGCTTCGACAACATCAAGCGACGTAAACATTACATTGCAGCAGGCAATATTTTTTGCTAATTTTTCAGGTACACGTTGCTCTATCAAATAATTCATTGCTGAATGAAATGCTTCTTTTGTTGGCTCATCAAGTAAATCAGGAATGTTTTGGGTTAATTTCTGAATAGATGGCGCCATACGATCAATCGTTTCTTGAATATCGATACTCGCTTTACGATTTCGCAAAAACCATCGTGTAGAACGACGAATTAAGTAATAAATTTGTAACATCATGCGATACTGTATGACTGGATCCACTTTATAATCCAGCGCCATAATATCCTTCCACATCTCTTCCATATTAAAAATATGCTCAGCAATCACAAATGCACGTATAATAAATGGAATTGATGCGCCTGTCTCACGTTGTAATCGCTCAACAAAATTAATCCCCATGCGATCAGTGATACTCTTACAAAGCTGAGTAGCAACAATTTCTTTTCTTAAACTGTGAGTCTTCATTTGTTCTTTATATTTTTTGCGTAAAGGGTTAGGAAAAGCACTCAATAAATATCGATCAAAATAAGGATCGTCCAACAAATGATTAGATAAAATATTTTGCTTCAAATACATCTTGCAATATGCCATCAACATGGCAATTTCAGGTCTCGTCATTTGTTTATTACTTGCCTTCCTCTCTAGAATGGTTTTGTCATCTGGCAAATATTCTAGTTTTCGGTCAAGCAATCCCTTACGCTCAAGATCATTAATATAATGCCTAAATAAATCTATAGTTTGATGGGCGACAGAAGATTCAAGGCTAAGCATTTGGGTTTGCTCGTAATTATCATCAAGGACTAATTGAGCAACTTCATCTGTCATTTTTTCCAACAGCGTGTTTCTTTCATCTTTAGTCATCTCACCTTGGGCAACGAGTTGATTTAATAAAATTTTGATGTTGACTTCATGGTCTGAACAATCAACACCTGCGGAATTATCGATAAAATCAGTATTGATAATGCCGCCATTTAAAGAATACTCTATGCGACCAAGCTGCGTAACACCCAAATTGCCACCTTCTGCTATCACTTTTGCAGCAACTTCTACTGCATCAACACGAATAGCATCATTTGTGCGATCGCCAACATCAGCATGTGATTCTTCAGAAGATTTAATGAAAGTACCTATACCGCCATTCCAAATGAGCTCAACTGGTGATTTCAAAAGAGCGCGAATTAATTCCGTAGGTACCATATTATCTTTTTTGACATTAAGCGCTTGCTTCATTTCAGGCGTTAATTTAATGGATTTTTGAGAACGACTAAAAACACCGCCGCCTTTTGAAATAAGCGATGAGTTATAATCCGCCCAAGAAGAACGCGGAAGATTGAACAATCGTTTTCGCTCTTCGTAAGAAGCCTCTGGATCTGGATCAGGGTCTACAAAAATATGCAGATGATTAAAAGCAGCAAGTAATTTAATTTTCTTTGAAAGAAGCATGCCATTTCCAAACACATCTCCTGCCATATCTCCAATACCTACAACAGTAAAAGGATCTTTTTCGGGATCAATACCAAGCTCACGAAAGTGTCGCTTCACAGACACCCAAACACCGCGTGAAGTAATACCAATTTTTTTATGATCGTATCCCGTAGAACCACCCGATGCAAAAGCATCATCTAACCAAAATCCATATTTTTCAGCAATAGAATTCGCAATATCTGAAAAAGTCGCTGTACCTTTATCAGCAGCAACAACCAGATAAGGGTCGTCTTCGTCGTAACGCACCACATCACGAGGAAAAATAATATGACCATCTTTAATATTATCGGTGACATCTAAAAGACCACTAATAAAGGTTGAATAGCACTCAATCACCTCTTTCATATATTCATCACGATTTGGTTCTTGCAAAAAAGTTTTTTTAACGACAAATCCACCTTTCGCACCCACCGGAACAATAACCGTATTTTTAACTTGTTGTGCCTTCATCAAACCAAGTACTTCAGTACGAAAATCTTCGCGGCGATCGGACCAGCGAATACCGCCTCTTGCAACTTTACCAGCACGTAAGTGCACGCCTTCAACACAGGGCGAATAAACAAAAATTTCATATTTTGGCATAGGCAAAGGAAGATCAGAAATACGACTTGGATCAAATTTTAAAGAAATATAAGATTTTGAAAACCCATTATCATGCCGTTGAAAATAATTTGTGCGTATAGTCGCTTGAATCACTTCTAAAATACGACGCAAGATACGATCTTCATCAAGGCTTGCAACGTTATCTAATAACTTTTCAATATCAGAAATAACTTCCTGCTGTTCTTGATGTTGATGTGATTGAATAACAGGATCGAAACGTAAAATGAATAATTGGACAAGTAATTTTGCAATTTCAGCATTATTAATCAGAGCACGTTCAATATAATTTTGACTCAGTGTAAATCCAGTTTGCCTCAAATATTTTGTGTAAGCACGCAACATGGCAGTTTCTTGCCAGGTTAAATTGGCTTCGAGCACTAATCGATTGAATCCATCGTTTTCAGCTTCGGAAAACCAAATTTTTGCAAATGCTCCCTGAAAAATATCTTTGATATCTTGAACATCAATTAGCTTATTGCCAGCATAAACCATATTAAAATCATTTATCCAAACATGCGCGCCATCTTTAAATTTGACTTCATGCGGACGTTCGCCAATGATACGTAACCCCATATTTTCAAGAATGGGGAGCACATCAGATAAAACAATAGTTTGCTCAGCATGAAATAATTTCAAACTTAAAGCGCGCGCATTATTTGCTGTGAATAACATTTCAAGTGAATTTTCAGTTGAAAGACCTTCTATTTTTTCAATATCGATCAAAGCTTCTTGCGGAGAATAATCTTCAGTATAACTTGCTGGTAATGCTTTTTTATATTTAACGTAGAGCTTTAAACCCGTTGCTTCTCCATAATGCTGAATTAATTGATCTTTTAATTCATCCGCCCATGAACGCGCAGCTTGTGCAAGTTCTTTTTCTATTTTATTGATTTGATAGTCAATGGAAGACTTTGGATTAACACGAATAATATAATGAATACGCGCAAGAATAGAATCAGAAAAATAGGTGCTATAAGAAGATTCTTTTCCTTTAAAGGATCGCATTAAAATATTTTCCATTTCTACAGCAAGGTCAGTATTAAACACTTCTCGTGGTACGTAAACTAAACATGAAAAATAGCGGTAGAATGCATCACGTCGCACAAGCAAGCGAACCCGTTTACGTTCTTTTAAATGGATAATATTTAATGTCAAATTAAATAATTCATCTTGTGTTGCTTGAAAAAGGTCATCGCGAGGTAAAGTTTCGAGAATATGGACCGCCTCTTTACCATCATGACTATCTGGCGGAAAACCTAATTCTTGTAATACTTGATCTACCTTACGTCTTAAAAATGGAATTTGTCTGGGACTGGAATGATAAGCAGTAGAAGTGTAAAGACCTATAAAACGGCACTCGCCAATCAATTCGCCTTTTTCGTTAAAACGTTTCACACCGATGTAATCTGTATAAGCACGACGGTGCACAGTTGAAATAGTATTTGTTTTTGCAATGATCAAAATATTTTTTGATAATGCCATTTTGCGTGCCTGAGGCGGTAACTCCGCATAACTTTTTGAAGATGAAGAAAGCGTTTCATCCCGAAGCACACCAAGCCCAGACCCTGGAATAATTTGCAATGCGCGATTTGTGCCATCGCCAATTAATTTATAATCGCGCGCACCTAAAAAAGTAAAATTATTGTTAATAAGCCAGCGTAAAAAATCGCGTGATTCTGCAATTTCTGCTAAATCTAAAGTAGGCGGATTGGTATCCAGTTCTTTAAGACACATTTCCACACGCTCAACCATTTTACGCCAATCTGTCACCGAAAGTTGCACATCTTTTAATGCCCGTTCAATATCAACGCGCAATGCTTCCATCACTTGCTCATCAACAATACGATCGATTTCTATATAAATAGGTGCCTCTGTGGTTGAATCTTTTTGGACTGTATGCGGTGGCAAAATTTCAATGATACGATCGTGACTATCACGACGAACTTTTAATCCGCCAAAATGAATGATGAAATGAATTTGAGAACCATATTTATTAATCACCATCCGTGTTGAATCAACTAAAAATGGAATATCGTCATGTGATATTTGAATAACAGTGTGACTAGAAGACCATCCATCCTTTTTTTCATCAGGATTAAATACGCTAATTTTTGTTTCACCTGGTTTTCGCTCATAAATCAAATTCCAATGGGACAACAATATTCCATATAAGTTTTTTATAGTATGCTGTTTTAAATCGTCTACTGATGAAACAAGAAAATATCTACTCGCAAAGGCTTCAAGCATTGATGCTTCTTTTTTAGAGTGGGCATGCTTTCGAATATAAGTATGAATTTCATTAATAACTTCTTGGCATTCACTAATCGTTACATCTGTCATGAGTATTCCTCGTTTAACCCTCAGTACCACATTTTCTTAAATTCTAGCGCTGATTAAAGCTAAATCTCAACGAAGATATAGCGGTAATGCAGCTGCAGCGCTCACCTGCCGTCCTTGTTGTAATTGTATTGTTGCTATCTTGATCATGCTTTCAGCTTGAAATAAGGGTGAGATATCATAGTCAAGCGGCCTATACCCTTGTTGATCAAGGCTATTTTTATATTTTTGCCACCCGTCTCCTACCCCATACCAAGGCTCGATGGAGGGCATGATTAATTGATCAATTTTTTCAAAGTTTTCTTTGCCAACCTGCTCTATGTATCCGTTACCATTCACCTCATAATATGCCGAATAAACATGATTCGCTCTGCCATCTAATAAAACAAATAAAGATCGCCATTGATGGGTGTTGAAGGCAGCTTGAGCCAATACCGCTAACGAAGAAATAGGAAGTAAAGGTAAATTTAATCCAAAACCCATCCCTTGCGCGACACTGCTTGCAATGCGTATTCCAGTAAAACTACCTGGGCCACGACCGTACGCAACGGCATCAAGCTGGGTCAATGATGTGTTCGCACGATCGAGCAATGATTGGATATGGGAAAGAATCAATGTTGCTTGCTGCATAGGCGCAACTTGGTGGATAACATCAATTTTACCATTAAAAGAAAGTGCTACTGAGCAAGCCGAAGCACTGGTATCAAAAGCAAGAATGTTCACTTTTTTGGCCATTCTCTTTCAAGATATTGGAGTTTATCCTCTACATTTACCCATTCATCAGCATCAAGTGGAGGATCTATACGGCGCGTAATGTTCGGCCATTTTTCAGCAAGCTCAGTATTTAATTGCAAAAAATTTTGATACTTTTCTGGTAGGTCATCCTCAGCATAAATTGCATTTACAGGGCACTCTGGTTCGCATAATGCACAATCTATACACTCAGATGGATTAATAACAAGGAAATTAGGGCCTTCATAAAAACAATCGACAGGACACACTTCAACACAATCTGTATACTTACATTTAATACATTTTTCGGTTACAACGAAAGTCATTGTAGTTACTTCGCCTAGAATATCATTTTTAATCAAGACAGTTTAAGATGTGTTGACAATTCGCTGTTGCTTTATTGTTTTTATGAAGTAAAACGCATAACTGCGTCCGACGAGCCTGAACAAAAACAATAAAGCAACAGCGAATTGTCAACAACCCCACTATTATGCATAAAAAATAACTTTTAAGGGAGCCCTTCTGAGGATAAATGGGATATTTTAATTGCCCGAGGCCGGAATCGAACCGGCACGGGATAAACTCCCGAGGGATTTTAAGTCCCTTGCGTCTACCAGTTCCGCCACCCGGGCAATCCTCAAGGCTGGGGTCGGAATCGAACCGGCGTCCACGGCTTTGCAGGCCGCTGCATAACCACTCTGCCACCCAGCCACTCAAAAAACTTTTTTAGCGGGAAACGAGACTCGAACTCGCGACCCCAACCTTGGCAAGGTTGTGCTCTACCAACTGAGCTATTCCCGCAATGTTTCCTTTCAGCGTGTGCGATCATACCACACTGTTGCTGATTTAAAATAACAAAAGATCAGTCGTTATCTATTTGATTTCAATCAGCGTTGTAATTCTATCTTTGGATGGATGTATGTCAAGCGGTTTATCACTACTTCTCAGGGCTCCCTCATTAAAAAACTTCTTCCGGGCAGGTGCTTATTTTTTATCTGGGTCGGACTGAACTAACCCGATGAATTACACCATCTAAAGGCCAAATCACTTTCACCGCCTAGGATGTGACTTGGATTTGAGACGGCACAAGCCGTTTTGTTAGCTTGTTCCCAACCAAAGATTAAAAATAAGCACCTGCCCGGAAGAAGTTTTTTAATGAGGGAGCCTGCACTACTTCTCTACTTTCAAACAGAAGTCAATTGTCCCCACGCAGCTTTGAGATAAATAACCATTGAACCTATTGTTAACCCTGCAGCAATGTAGAGTAAAAAATAACCAGTAAAAACTAAAAATGCATTGGTTGAATTATCGCAATAAAGTAAAACAACCAATGCAATCATTTGGACTGCGGTCTTAATTTTACCAAAACGTGAAACTGCAACACTTGTTCTGTCCCCAAGCTCAGCCATCCATTCGCGTAAAGCCGAAACAACAATTTCACGTGCAACGATAACTGCTGCTGGAATGGTGATTGCAGCAGTTGGCATAGAGACAATCGCCGATTTAGTACTCACAAATTGAAAAGTTGGCTCAGCAACAATTAATACCAAAGCAATAGAAACCATTAATTTATCAGCTACGGGGTCTAAAAAAGCACCGAGCTTAGTTGATTGCTTTAAATATCGGGCAAGATAGCCATCTAGCCAATCTGTAATTGAAGCAACAGCAAATAATGTTGCTGCGGCTGAATGGGCCCATGAAACAGGTAAGTAAAAAAATATGACAAGCAAAGGAATAACAGAAATGCGCACTGATGTAAGCGCATTAGGCCAATTTAACACTTGGTTATAAGCTCGTATCATGGAATGCTGCAAATATTCGCCTTGCCAAAGAATGACTGATGCCAGGAACCTTTGTTAACTCTTCAAGACTAGCATGAGCAAGGCCTTGAATACCACCAAAATAACGTAATAACTCACGTCTTCGCTTTGCACCAATACCTGGGATGATTTCAAGAGGAGATCGACGCCTTTCACGATCGCGTCTTGCTCGATGTGCAGTCACAGCAAAACGATGTGCTTCATCACGTATTTGTTGAATAAAATGTAAAGCAAGTGAATCACCACTAAGATGGAGAGGAGGAGAATGAATACGATGTAAAATTTCTAAACCAGGTTTACGTGTCTTCCCCTTTGCAACGCCGACCAAAACGACTTCACCTAATCCTAGTTCTTGCATGACTTGATGTGCTGCAATAAGTTGTGTTTTACCGCCATCGATTAACATCATATCTGGTAAAATCACACCTTCTTGCCGCCCTTGTTTAAATCGCCTAAAAATGACTTGTCGTATTCCTGCAATATCATCTCCAGGTGTAATATTTGAAATATTAAAACGGCGATAATCACTCTTCACAGGACCCTGTTGGTCAAAGACAACACACGATGCAACGGTTGATTCACCCGATAAATGACTCACATCAACACATTCGATACGCTTAGGCACTGTTTTTAAATTTAATGCTTGTTGAAGAGCAATTGCACGCTCATGGATATTGATTTTATTAAAAAGATGCAAAGCGAGTGATTGCTTTGCATTATCGACTGCCATATTTAACCATTTTCTTTTTTCGCCCTTCGTCGGACTGATCACACTGACCTTATGATGTGCTTCTTTTGATAAAGCATTTTCAAGGAGATCTTGGTCTTTCAGTTTGACCTCCAAGAGGATATGACGAGGAAGATCGCCTAAATGAGAGGGCACACCAAAATAATGCTGCGATAAAAATGAATACAATATCTCATCTTTTTTTGAAAACGGTGGAACAAGAGGAAAATAAGAACGGCTTCCTAGTAATTGTCCTTTGCGCACGGATAATAATTGGATACAAACAATACCCGATTGCATTGCAAAACCCACAATATCGACATCTCCTTCGCGAACATTTACGTATTGTCGTTCTTGAATTTGACGTAATCGGGCAATTTGATCACGCAGTAATGCAGCTTCTTCAAAATTTAATTCTTGCGAAGCAAGTTCCATCCTATTTTGTAACTCATGAATCACTTCATGATTTTTCCCTTCAAGGAAGAGGACTGCAAGTTGAACATTTTTATCGTATTCTTCTTTTGTGATTAACTTTACGCAAGGGCCCGTACACCGGTTGATTTGATATAATAAACAAGGACGCGTTCTTGCTTCGAAAAAGCTATTTTGACAAGTTCTGATTCGGAATAATTTTTGTAATAAACTGATTGTTTCTCTTACTGCGAATGAACTAGCATAAGGACCAAAATAAAGTCCTTTCTTTTTACGCGTGCCACGATATAAATCGATACGTGGATAGGCATGCTCGCTTGTAATGACAATATAGGGATAGCTTTTATCATCACGCAATAAAATGTTATAGCGTGGTTGATGTTGCTTAATTAAATTACATTCGAGTAATACAGCTTCATTTTCACTATGTGTAATCGTGACATCAATATCTTTGACTTGTTTGATCAGCGAGCGCGTTTTAGGGTCTTTAACACGCCCACTAAAATAGCTTGAAACACGTTTTTTTAAATCTTTGGCTTTGCCAACATAAAGAACTCTATTCTGATCATCTAAAAACTGATAAACACCAGGGTGATGTGAAAGACGAGTAATACATGATTTTAGATGAGACATAATAGGACCTGTTTACAATACAGTGTCATCCTGAGTGCTGTTTTTAGCACGAAGGATGACAACCTGAGGAATTACAACAGACCTTACTATTCTATCTCAGTTTGTGCTCCCTCAATCATACCCAAGCGCATGGCCATGAGGGTCAACTCTACGTCACTACTAATGTTTAATTTATCGAATATGCGATAACGATAACTATTAACCGTTTTGGGGCTTAAACAAAGCTTTTTTGAAATATCTTGTACTTTTTGCCCTTGGGTGATCATGAGCATAATTTGCAATTCACGCTCGGATAATAAATCGAGCGGAGAATCTTCGCCTTTTGTCACTTTTTTAATTGCAATTTGTTGAGCAATACCGGGACTAATATAACGCTGCCCTGAAAAAATAGTGCGAATGGCCCGAACCATTTCTTCTGGATCACAACCTTTTGTAATATAACCTGAAGCACCCGCTTGTAAAAACCGAGAAGGGTATGGTTCATCTTGATAAACCGTAAGCGCTAAAATTTTAATATCTGGATTATGACGAATCATTTTGCGTGTTGCTTCAAAGCCACCGATACCTGGCATATGAACATCCATCACAACAACATCTGGAATAAGTTCCTTTGCAAGTATGACCGCTTCTTCACCGGAATGGGCTTCACCAACAACTTTAAACCCTTGCACATCTTGCAGGAGGCGTTTAATCCCGATGCGTACTAACTCATGATCATCAACTAATAAAATTTTTATCACGTGCATCACCTAACACGAATTGGATTGGCGGAGAGAGAGGGATTCGAACCCCCGGAGCCCGTAAGGACTCAACGGTTTTCAAGACCGCCGCTTTCGACCGCTCAGCCATCTCTCCTCTATAAATATGGATTGTTTTTTCGACTCCCATCCACGCTCATGAATCTTAACGACAAATTTTAAATACGTCTACTCAAATCAACCGTATTTTCAGCCCAAAGGCATTTTCCTTGTTTTTTCATTTGTTCAAGATAAGCTTCATGTGCTGTCACTTCTTCTGGAAGCGCTTTTAAAACAACAAGATGATGCCCTTCAATGGGCGATGAAGGTGATCCTTCAACAGATTGCTTACTTAAGTTATCCTCAGAGGATGCAAAATCAAAAAAGCTACCTTGCCCCCCAGTCATAGCAAGATAGACCCGCGCTAATAAATGCGCATCTAATAGTGCGCCATGTAATTCCCGTTTTGATAAATCAATACCATAGCGTTTACACAACGCATCTAAACTATTTCGTTGTCCGACATGCATTTGTCTTGCGAGCACTAAAGTATCCACAATCTGACAGTAATTTCGAAGGGATGGATGGGAAAAATGTCCGAATAGTTGAAGCTCATGATCTAAAAAAGATAAATCAAAAGGCGCATTATGAATAATCAACTCATCACCTGAAATAAATTGAAGTAAATCATCCGCGACCTTGCTAAATATTGGTTTGTCTTTTAAAAATGCTTGCGTGATACCATGAACCGCTAAAGCGCCTGCTTCAATTTCACGTTCTGGATTGATGTAATGATGAAAATGAGATCCCGTAATTTTGCGATTAATCATTTCGACACAACCTATCTCAATCACTCGATGGCCTTCTTCTACCTTTAACCCGGTCGTTTCGGTATCAAGAACAATTTGCCGCATTTTATTTCCCTCTCTTTAATAATTCATCGATTGCTTTATTCGCAAGCTCATCGACTAATTCATTTTCATCATGACCATTATGCGCTTTAACCCAATGCCAAGCGATATGATGACGGGCCACTTCATGATCAAGTTCCTGCCATAAATCCGCATTTTTTACAGGTTTTTTATCTGATTTTTTCCAATGATTTTTTTTCCATACTGAAAGCCATTCAGTAATTCCTTTTTTGAGATAGAGTGAATCAGTATATAAATCGATTTTACAAGGTTCTTTTAAAGAACGAAGTGCAGTAATCGCGGCCATCATTTCCATACGATTATTTGTTGTATCAAGTGATGATCCAGTTAATTGCTTTTCATGCTGCCCAAAACGCAATAGAGCTGCAAATCCACCAGGGCCTGGATTACCACGACAAGCACCATCTGTGTAAATAAAAATATGTTTCATAATTTCTCGCTGATTTTTAGGAGACACAATGGAGGGCCAAGCCCTATTTTATTTTCTTCGAATGTTCTAAATGTCTTGCAATATAACCACCACGTGTTGTTGGAAGACGAATCTGACTTAATTGTTGTTTCCATTTTAATTTAATGGGTGTAAGTGGAATGACTTTTGCTCGTGCAAATAATAGATAAATGCCTCCGGTGTGTTTAAAACAAATATCTCCTATTTTTTCCATAAACATCAATTTTTGATAAACCATTTTATTTTTAATCGGCGGTCGAAATAAAGCAGTCCGTTGCTCTTCTAATTCAAACTCAGCAAGACGCAACCAATTTTTAATTTCATGAAGATGAAGAAAATTTAATGACCAAGGAACATGATGGCCTTTTGAAAATATTTTTTTTATTCCCCAACTACTTAATCGATTAAAGCCAGCGATCACAATTAAACCTTCTGGTTTTACGATACGACATGCCTCGATGAGTAAATGTCTCGGATGATCTATTAGTTCTAATGTATGAGGCAAGATAACAAGGTCGATACTCCCTGTCAGGATGGGTAATTCACGAAAGTCAGCCTCTATATAATGATGGTTTTCTTCATGACAAACTAAAGGGCTAATCAGAGTATGACAAGGCATAGCAGATGATTGTAAAAGCTCAAGCTGGCGAGGAACACCAAGGACAAGCGCATGGCGACCGTAATGCCGCTTAAGAAGGCTACTTAAGAGCTGTTGTTCTGTCTCAAAAAGACATTTTCCCAAATATTGTTGGGACAGCCATTGATTAAAATGTTGAAAGATGCGATAGCCGTGTGTCAAAACTTTTCCATCTCCCGCCTAATTTTGGTAATATATCATACCTGATTTTGATATTGATACTGAAATCCACGCCCTGCCTGTGGGTCAGCTGAGTAAAAATTATTATATAAAACAGTAAGTTATTTTTACCGGCTCATATAATAAAATGAGGTTGGATATTTTCAATCCTGGGTCATTTGCCTTCTTTACCTGAGCAAAATAACGAAGCAAAAATGCACCCTTTAAGTTATCTTTAAGACTATTTACCTGGTTATTTTGGAGTAAACGAAGTGTTAAATTGTACTATTTTTAAATGTCATCATTGGATCATGAGATTAATCACGCTCGTGACCATTAGTGCATTAATTGGTGGTGCTTCATTTGCTTCTCCAAGTGCTGAGGGAATACAAACTTTTCAAAAACCCATACTGACCTCAGAACGTAAACAAAAATTAGCCGACGACATCACGCGCTATAGACAAGCTGACAACTTATGGGATGTGTTACGTGAAGAATTTGCACTCCCTCATTATGAAGATAATCCTGCCGTACAAGAACGCATTGAATGGTTTATGAATAACCAAGATTATCTCTTACGCTCAGCATCACGTGCTGCGCCTTATCTATATTACATCTTGCAGCAAGTGAAAAAACGTCACTTGCCAGCTGAACTAGTTTTATTGCCAATCATTGAAAGTGGATACAATCCTTTTTCACTTTCAAATGTAGGTGCTGCTGGTATTTGGCAACTCATGCCTGACACTGCAACCAGTTTAGGGGTACGCCAAGATTGGTGGTACGATGGCAGACGAGATGTCATTGCATCCACCCGCGCTGCATTAAATCATTTGTCCTATTTACAAAGTTTTTTTGAAGGGAATTGGTTATACGCACTTGCTGCTTATAATACTGGCGAAGGTAATGTATTATCGGCAATCAAAAGAAACATCCGAGATGGTAGACCAACTAATTTTTGGGAGCTTCCTCTTTCCCAGCAAACACGGGATTACGTACCCAGTTTATTAGCACTTGCTGTGATTATCAGCAATCCTGATCGCTATCCTATCTACTTACCCCCAGTACGAAATGCACCGTACCTCGCACAAATTGAGCCTGATGCGCAAATTAGCTTGAAACAAGCTGCTACGCTTGCGGGTATCAATTACAAAAAAATGATCCAATTAAATCCTGGGTTTAATCGCCCTGAAAAATCAACTCAAACACCGTTCAAACTTGTTTTACCCATAGAAAACGTTGAACAATTTACAGAAAATTTAGCAAGATCACCTTATAGTCATCAAATTGATTGGATACATTACACTGTAAAATCTGGCGATACTTTAGTTTCTATTGCTAAAAAATTCAATACAACAAAAAGTGCATTGCGTAAATTAAATCATCTCAGTTCAAATCAAATCAGACATGGAACAGATTTGCTTATTCCATCAAAAGAAAGCAACTCCAGTGAATCTCCAGAAAAAATAATGACAGCACCTTCTACACAACAAACATCCATTGCATTGAAATCAACCGAATATGCGTTGCAGCCAGGTGATACAATCTACATGATCCGTTCAAAAGATACGCTCAAAAGCATTGCAAAAAAATTTCATGTCGATAAACAATTATTACAAGCTGTAAATGAATTGGGTAATAAAAACCTCAAAGCGGGTAAACAAATTATTATTCCAACACATGCAGCGACTCACCCAGAAAAAAAACAAATCAGCAATACAAAAAATATTCAACCCGGCGATACGCTTTATATGGTCCGCAAGGGTGACACCATAGAAAAAATTGCAAAAAAATTTCATGTCAAACCAGCCGCTATCCGTCTTGCAAACTTGAGCAACAATGATTCGTTAGTTGAAGGTGAAAAACTAGTGGTACCTACCCATCGTCTTAGTTAGAATACTTCCTATTTTGGATCATTAAAATAGGAGATGTAACTGTGAAAATAAAAAAAATGGGTTTAACTGCTTTACTTTTCATCAGTGCAAATATTGCCTTTGCTGATGACTTAACCACACATAACTGTACCGATTATCCCTCTACCGCTGTGATTAATAGTGGTGGATGTTCAGGAGATTTGCCAGGTGGGATTGGGGTTACTCCAGCCCATAAGAGTCATTCAGTGCCAGAAGCTATTGTTAAATATATTTGTAAATATGGTGATCCTGATAATTGTATTGCAGATGTTTATTTAAGCGATGATTGCACAGGACCTATTATTGGTACAGTTATATTTAGCACAACAACTGGCATCAAATCTGTTGATATGAAAGATGCAAATTATCAAATCCTAGGTTCTAGCTTTGATATCACTATCAAAAATACAACGGGTGGAGCGTGCCCTGCTCTCCGTAAGGAAGGACAAAAAAATAAAACAACTTAAGGAAAGAACTAGCGCCTTCCATGTGATCCCGTGAAGGCATTGTCATCTCCGCGAGCATTGTCGTCCTTGCGAGCATTGTTATCCCCCGCGAGCATTGTCATCCCCGCGAGCATTGTCATCCCCGCGAGCATTGTCATCCTTGCGAGCATTGTCATCCCCGCGAAAGCGGGGATCCATTCAACATAGCTCATGGGAGTAACATGGCAAGCAAAATGATATAATCGGTCGAAACAGTAATCAGGGACTTTTTTCTAACTTATATTTAATGAAAGGATGCATTCATGAAAACAAAACAATTGTTAATTCTTGCCATTAGCTTCATTCCATTCGTAGCACATGCTGATATTACTATAGATAACCATACGAGTAGTCCCATCACAGGAAAAGTTGGATTTATTTGTTCTAGCTATGCGGGTGAGAGTCGTGGCGTAGTAGAACCGCATAATTCATTACCTATTCCTCAATCTATTGTCGATGATTATTGTAAAAAAGAATGTACTGTAAAAGTATATGCTTCAAAAAATTGTGGCGGCGATTCAATTGCTACCGTTGTTGTAGATCAAAAAAATGGCATAGACAAAAATAAAATCCAAAACCACAATAGCGAAGGATATGTCGTCTCAGGTAGCGGAGATCATGGCTACATAGATGGTGGCCCAAGCTGGTACGATTGGATTTTTTAAACTACACAAAGTTCCAAGTCAATTGTGCACCATAGACATCCGCACCGCCCGTAACGGAACCATTGGTTGTCACTTGCTGATTACCTGTCACTTGTACGGGTGGTGCAACTTTTGCTTTCCGCATGAAAAAATGGCTCCAGCCCAAATCAAACCCCATTGCTTTTGAATATTGATAATGCCCACCAAATGCAATCACAAAACGGTCATTATCGGGGAGTTGTACAGTACGATAAGCATTTTGTACTGGTGTTTCATCGTAACCTACACCACTTGTTAAAGTCACTTGATCGTTAATATCGTAATTTGCTCCCACTGAAACATTCCATGTGTTTTTAAAATATTCTGGAATATCTACTGTTAACGTTGTGGGGTTGCCAATCTCATCCACTGCAGCAATGTTTTTCATTAATAATTCTCGTAACACATTCCATTGTGTATAAATCACTGTACTCATCACAGTGATTTTTGGATTAATACGATGATATAAACTTACTGCAGTATACGGTGGTAACGTAATATTTGCGGTTGCACGCGAGACAATAGGATTTAAATCACCGGCAATTGGCCCTTCAAATTTACTTTTACGACTCAAATGATGCACCACTTGTGAATGATAACTTAAACCCAAACGCGTTTCTGGTGTGAATTGATAAAGCCAACCTGCATGATATCCCCATCCTGTATCGTTAGCTTGATTGATACTATTTGTATCAAACCGTGGTGTACCGCCTAAACCTGCAACTTGATCAAATTCAGCATTTGCATATTGCAAATCTGGCCCAAAACCTATCGATGATTTATCAGTCAGTTGCAATCCTAAACTAGGGCTGATATCAATAACTTTGATCGAAACAAGCGTCGATGCATAACGTACAACCGAATCGTAACCATAATTAGTTTGTAAACCAAAAGGCACAGTCACGGTAAATCCAAATCCAATGCGATCAGTAATCGGTGCGACATATTCTAAATTTGGAACAAAAGATGCTCCCCCACCCTGCGCAGTTGCCGCTTGAGGTGTATTATTCAATATATTATTTACAGCAACTGTGCCCTTAAATTTAAAATTAGTCACTGCTGCAAAACCACTCACCACAACTTGCTGGTTCTGGATTAACGTAATTCCCGCAGGATTGTAAAATGCAATACTTGCATCATTAGCTTCTGCGGCATAGCCTGCATGATAATTGCCTATGCTCACTGCATTTTGTTCCCATAATTGAAATGCGGAAGCAAATATTTGTGGCGAGAGACTAAAACAAAGAAATCCACTTCCAAATAGAATAATCTTGCGCATTGTAAATGATTTTATTGTCATATATTCTATAACCCGTTTGCGCTTAATATTGTGTGTCATTTTTAATCACAATATCTCTTGCTGCTAGGAAAGGCATATAAGAATACCGTATTCATATTACAAAACAACTTAATTTGAGGACTTCATGGCAGAGACACCTTCATCAATGATACCGCTTGGAACAAAAGCGCCTTATTTTAAATTATTCGATACACATTCAGGCAAATATATTTCTCTAGATGATGTAAAATCGGAAGTTGCCACAGTTGTTATGTTTTTATGCAATCATTGTCCTTATGTTAGACATATTCATGACTACCTCATTGCATTTGTTGAAGCGTATCAAGCAAAAAATGTTAGTTTTATTGCAATTTGCTCAAATGATGCAAAAGCTTACCCTGCAGATAGCCCAGAAAAAATGCATGAACTCTCTGAAAAGGCCCATTACACTTTTCCCTATCTTTACGACGAAACCCAAGAAGTAGCAAAAGCATACCATGCAGCTTGTACACCTGATTTTTTTGTATTTGATAAAAATTTACACTGTGTTTATCGTGGACGTTTTGATGATGCAACGCCTGGGAGTTCTCGAAAGCCTTCTGGTGCTGACTTAGGTGCAGCACTAGACCAAATTCTCACTGGTCAACCTGTTGATTCTCAGCAACTACCAAGTATAGGTTGCAATATTAAATGGAAGAAAAATTCTAACAAGGTTTA